>AYRG01000134.1_pt1 | contig 19386 bp, 17 predicted proteins | sample 183771 | NCBI WGS metagenome assembly AYRG01 (sample SAMN02391472, study PRJNA226580) | bioreactor metagenome | isolation source: day 33 sample from continuous culture bioreactor with low C:N ratio... | place: Germany: Bremen
ACATCTTCGATTGGTATAACCATCGTAGACCACACTCATATAACGGTGGTAAAACACCATCTGAAACGAGACATTCAAACTAGCCACTGGTATGACAATTTTGCTTGACTAGAACAAAAGTGACCACCTGACAACTATGCTACCACATAGGGCTAGGAAAAATGATAGATATAATATATACTATAGATAGAAATTTACATAAATCAGTAGATTTTCAAATGAAAACTATCAAAACGATGAAAATACTTGAAATGAGAACAAAGAAAAAATAATGCGATAAAAAATGATGAGTATAACAGTTTATAGGAGGTGAAAAATGTCATTTCAAAAAAAACAGATTGAAACAGATTTAATCGCTAAAGTAAGTCGAATTCAAAATAAAACTTTAGATGAAAGTGATTTTACAAAGATTCTTGAATATTTAAATGTTTTTCTTGATATACATCAGTCAATGGATGTTGACGAAAATGAGCTTATCAAACTCTGGAATGATATAATAGCTGATATTTTAGGAGTTATTCATTCAGGTATTTCAGGTTTTTATAGATTATCTATGATATCGTTGAGAAGTATATTAGAGATGGCATGTAGTTCTTTTTATTATTATGATCATAAAGTAGAATATCATATGTTTATTGAACATGATCTTGCAGCAGATAAGTACGTATCAACATTAGTTAATGAATATCAATATTTCACTACAAATTATATTGAATATTTTGCAAATGATATAAAACAGATAGAATCAGCTAAGGATGCTATTGCCAATAAGCTAAAGCAAATATATAAAAATCAATGTGATGTAGTGCATGGAAGATATAAGAAATTATTGAAATCAGAAGGCTTAAGCATTGAATATGATATGATTCTGTTTAAGAAATTTGAAAGAATGTTAATTGAAACAATGAGTATTATTTCGGTCATGTATGTTCTAAGGTTTAATAAAAGAGATAATGCATCATTATTGGAATTAGCTGAATATACTAAGGTGGTGAAATTTAATGATAAATAAGTCATTGGGAGATTATATTGTTGATAGAACTGAAAGTTTGAATGATGAATTAATACAAAACTATTTTATTGATACCCAGCATTCACATATTGAGCGATTATTAGATTCTGAGCAATATATATTAGAAGGATCAAGGGGTATTGGAAAGACTATGCTCCTCAGAAGTGCGGAGATTAAAGCGACTGATGAATTTGGTAGAGACAGCATATTAGCAGTATGGATTAATTTTGAAGAGTCGTTGAGAATAGCTAGAATTAGAATTATTAATGATTCGATAGATCCTTTTTTACAATGGACTATGGGAAAAATATTACAAGAAGTATTAAAAAAAATAATTAGTTTGAAACCAAGTTGTGAAGATCAATTAAGGAGTCGCCTGTCAAATATTTTCGGAGGTTCAGAAGATGATAATTATTCTGAATCGTTTAAGAGTTATGTCGTTCTACTTGATGAATATATTAAATTGCTTGAGAAAGGTGATATTGAAGATAACTCAGAATTATCGAATTACTCACCATCTTCAAAATTAGCATCGATATTAGATAATCCGGTTAGTTTTAAAGAATTTATGTTACAGTTAACTGAAGATTTTAAGCTAAAAAGGATTGTGCTATTATTTGATGAAGCAGCTCATGTTTTTTCACATGAACAACAAGAAAAATTTTTTACTTTGTTTAAGTCTTTAAGAAATCCTCGGATAGCATGTAAAGCTACGGTATATCCGGGAATTACAAATTATGGAAAATATTTTGAAAAAGGACAGGATGCAAAAGAGCTTAGAATTGATTGGAGTTCTAAAAATAATGATGATGTAAATTATATTAAGAATATTCTCAAAAAGAGAATCCTTGCTTATGACAATACTTATTGGGAGATGCTTTGTAGAAATGAAGAAATTATCAAAACGATTTGTATTTGTAGCAATGGTAATCCTCGTTTTGCCTTTCATATTATTGATGAACTTGAAAATATGAAAGTATTTAAAAAGACAAGTATAACTCATCAAACATTGATTAATGCAATTCGACAAGTATTTGATAATAAATGGAGAGATTTTTCTTCTCTGCAGAACAGATTAGTAAAATACAAATCTTTTATAAGAGAGTCGGAGTCTTTTGTAAAACTATCTGTTATTCCAAACTTAAGGATATGGAATGAAAAAAGAAGAAAAGATAGCCGAAAGTTATCGGTAGGATTTTATATAGAAGTAGATGCATATGACAAAATACCTCAAATATTTGACATATTAGCATATCATAATATTGTTATGATTGATTATAGTAAAAAAAGTATTAAGCAATATAAATATGGCTTTTTAGTAAGCCTGAATCCGAGTATCTTATTTGCTAATAGAATTATACAAAATGTTAATGAAATAGATCAAGTTTCAGTTGCAATTGAAAATAATCAAGCATACTATGTAACCACTAAAGAGATTATTGATTTGGAAAAATTGGTATCAATAGAGAATGAATATAAATGTTCAAATAAAAAGTGCGATTTTACAATTAGTGAGGAATTCAATTTTTGCCCTAAGTGCGGGAGTAAAGTAATTAAAGAACAAGTTGAATCATTATATAATGTTTTGCGATCGCACAGTATTGATAATTTGAGATTAGGAGTAGCTTTGAAAAAAAGAATAAAAGAAAAATTTGATAATATCGGAGATATATATGATGCTGAATTAGATGATTTACGTATGCGATATGTACAAGATGTAAGAATAGTTCAAGTAAAAAATGCAGCAATTGAATATATGGCAGGATGATTGGCATTGAGTGTTATTTTATCAAATTAAATACTTGAGTCCTTGGAATTCCGTTTCGCACTTTCTAAAGCTCCAAGATTTCAGAGAACGAGGATTTTGGAGCTTTTTACGTATAAAATCGAGGGTTATGCATATAAAAAGAGCGCCAAAGAAAATAATTGTAAAAAAACGATCATGAAAAATGAGTGGGGAAAAAGATGTCGACAGATGAATTCGAATGATTATAGCTATGCATCAATCGAATAGCAAAGTCCCCAATCACTGGTTTAAAATAATTAAAGCTTTTGGTAATGTCTAAAGCGTTTAATACTTCGCTTAAATGAAGGGTCAACTGGTCTATAAGTTGATCATAAGTGCAGGTGGCGAGATATAGATCTAACTGGTCAATATCTTTTGATGTCATTTGTAGAGTGTCGATAGGTTTCTGAATAAGAAGGGAACTTAATATATTCAGAAGAACTGGATAACAGATATTATCCATAAAATATGTATAGCTTGTTGGCGTCGAACGGGCGATTCGTTGAATAATATCTTCCCGAGGGTAAAGTGTCAATACTTTATTTTCAAGAAGGATTCCGTGTAAATAGTGCTTGATTCGGAGAATACCGTTAAGGTCAATGTCATCATGAAGTATAGGATAATCCAATGTTAAAAGGTGATCGTGGGGACGATATTGAAAGTTATAGTGCAAAAAAAAGGCGCTAAGTCCATCAACAACAGTTTGTCGGTAATTGCAAATGCCAAAGTCGTCAAAGCTTTCTAGGAATTGCTGATATTGTTCAAGAGTATCTGCCAGTAGCTTTTGTAATTTTGATTGGCCGATAGTGTAAAGTTTTTCATAATCAAAAGCTTCGTTGTAAACACGTACATTCATATCATCATTCATTAAACTCAAAGATATGGTATATTGAACCGCTTCCATTAACATTTTGGTGGTAGTATAAGTGATGGAGCTACTATCATTAGATGTATATTTTTTTGCAAGTTTTTTTACGATGCCCATTAAATGTAGAAGGTCTTCTTGAGTATAGTTCATTAATTTTTCTTCTCCCTTATAATCCTAATATGCAAAGAAATGTCTACCAAAATAAATCTTTTAAAATCGATTGATAAAGGTCTGGATCCCAGCGAGTTTCCTGTGATAAGTTAGCATCTTCATTTTCACCTTGATTTTTGATAAAGTCTTTGTACCCCTTACGTATTGCTTCTGAAAAGCGAGTAAGGCAGGTGTCACGAAGATAGTTTATATCGCCATAGCAAATCTCATCAAACTGTTCCCGCATAAAAGTGAATAATTCATCGTCAGATATCTGGTCATTGCACTCATTTTTGAAGGCGTAAAAAAGATCTTCAAGTTCATATAAAGTCATAGCATAATTAGTTGAGTCAATATAAGGAGAGTCACAAAAGGTGTAAATAAGTTTGTCTAATATACCGTCATTTAATTCAATCCTTTGATATTTTTTTAGACTTGCATTTCGTGCCAAGATAAGTTCTGATATCTCATTCTGAGATAATTGGAGCCCAAAGGCAAGGGTTTTTTGATTGACTATTTCAATCTTATTGCGTTCGTTTTTAGAAAGAGTTGATGATAGTATGACTAATAAATCATTATCCATAATTAACCTCCCATCCTAGTGATAAGTTATTATATAACCGTTGGCGATTCAGTACAAGACTTGAAAAAAAGCCGATTTTGTGGTAATATAGAACTATAAAAGAGCGGAAAAACCGCTCTTTTTTTGTGCTTTTTTTTAAAACAGCAAAAAATACCAATAAGTTGACCAAGTACTGCATAGAAGAAGTTAAGGGGGAGGTGCTAAACTAAGACCATCAGAACAAACACTTATTTCAAAAAGGAGATGGAAGAAGATGAAGATTGGATTGCAGTTATTTTCAGTAAGAGATGAATTGGTAAAGGATTACATGGGGACACTTGAAAAAGTTGCAGCGATGGGGTTTGAGTACGTTGAGTTTGCAAATCATAATGCAGGTAAGGAATTTGAGGCAGAATTGCCAGATCCTGTAGAACTAAAAAAACACCTTGACCGTTTAGGGCTAAAAGTTATTTGCAGTCATTTGTGTGATTCGGATATTGATGGGTTTATTGATTACAACTTAAAGATAGGTAGCAGCGGAATCGTTATGCCGATGGCGTTTTTTAACAGCAAGGAACAAACAGTAGCTTATGCCAAAGAGCTGAATGCAATTGGAAAAAAATGTGCCGATGCAGGCTTGAACTTCTACTATCATAATCACTTCCAAGAGTTTGAAAAGTTTGAAGGTGAGACGGTTATGGAGATATTGATTAACAATACATCACCAGCATACGTTAATTTTGAGTTGGATACTTATTGGACACAACGGGGTGGGGTGAATCCGGTGGAGTATCTTCAAGAGATTGGTGATCGTTGTAAGATAGTACACCAAAAAGATATCAATAAATCCTTAGCACCAGAAGATGTGAATATTCTCGATCACGTTGAAGGTGAGATAACAATGGATACCGTTTTACCGGTTATGAAGCCTGAGAACTTTACGGAGATCGGAACAGGAACTATGGATATTAAGGCAATTGTGAATCAAGTTAATCAAATGGACAGCGTTGAATACATTATTGTTGAAGTAGATATGTCGACACTTCCATCTCTTGAAAGCGTAGAGATTAGTCTTAAGAATCTTAAGAAAATAATGGCATAGACAATTAACGGTGGATAAGTAAGGAGAAGAAAGATGAAACGATTAAAGTTTGGAATTATCGGCTGTGGAGGCATTGCCAACCAAAAACACTTACCTGCGCTAACATACTTAAACGAAGAAGTAGAGATTGTTGGACTGTGTGACATCATCGTTGAACGTGCTCAAAAAGCAAAAAAAGAATATGGACTAGATAATGCAACCGTTTATGAAGACTATCAAGAACTGCTCAAGGATGAGACAATTGATGTTATACATGTCTGTACACCAAATGTGTCGCATTCATTCATTACAGTCGAAGCCTTAGAGGCAGGCAAGCATGTCTTATGTGAAAAACCGATGGCGATTAATTCTCAAGAAGCTAAGAAGATGATTGAGGCTGCAGAAAGAACAGGTAAAAAGTTAACCATCGGGTATCAAAACCGATATAGAGATGATGCACAGTTTGCACATAAAGTATGTAGTGCTGGGGAACTTGGGGATATCTACTATGGGGAAGCCTATGCTATTCGACGTAGAGCAGTTCCTACCTGGGGCGTATTTATGGACAAAGAAAAGCAAGGTGGAGGACCACTTATTGATATAGGAACGCATGCCCTTGATTTAACGCTTTGGATGATGGATAACTATGAACCTGCAATTGTTGTGGGATCAACATTTAGTAAGTTAACAGATAAACCAGAGGCGAATATGTTTGGACCATGGGATCCTAAGACATTTGACGTAGAAGATTCAGCTTTTGGCTTTATCAAGATGAAGAACGGAGCAACTATTTTCCTAAAGGCGTCCTGGGCACTTAATACAACGGACACGAGAGAAGCGATGTTTAGCTTATCTGGAACCGAAGCCGGATTTGAGATGACAGGTTCAGCATTTGACGGAACGATGACATACAACATTAACAGTGAAAAGAACGGACAACTTATTGAGACAAAACCAGCAAAAGCAGCTCAAATCGCATACTTTAGTGAAGATCAAAGCGATTCAGAATCGACAAGAGAAGTTAGACAATGGCTTGATGCGATTCATAATGATACAGAGCCATGTGTAAAACCGACACAAGCCTATGTCGTTACACAGATTCTTGAGGCCATTTATGAATCAGAGAAAACAGGAAAGGCGGTGTACTTCTAAGATGATGACATTGGGTAGGATTGCAGGGGCACAGGAACAGGCATTTATTGAAGCCAAGAGAATAGGGCTGGATTTTCTCGAATTCACAGTAGATATCGGGGATGATGGCGAGGAATTTGTTGCTAAGGTTGACCAATTGAAGCAATGGTCTGAAGAGACCGGCGTTGGTATTGGTTCTGTGGGACGATGGAAAACCGATAGAATTGATGAAGCTGGTGACGTTATTGAAGAGGAACTTCAGATTTGCTTTAATTTAATTGACGCGGCTGCTGCCCTAGGATGTAGTAATTTTGTCAGTGGGTGTAATTATATCCAATCTCGAAGCTATCTAGATAACTGTCTGTCAGCCATTGATTTCTACTCAAGATTAATTGCTTATGGTGCTAAAAAGAATGTACGAATATCATCAGCAACCTGCTACAAAAATAACTTTGTGAACAATCCTACAGCTTGGCAAGTGATTCACGGGCATTTGCCGGAGCTTGGGATTAAGTATGACCCATCACATAGAATCTATGCAGGAGAAGATTATCTACAAGAAGTGAAGGATTGGGGGCATCGGTTTTATCATGTGCATCTAAAAGGTTCATTTGCCATGGGCAGAGAGCGAATTGACGAACCAATTCCAGGTATGGATCAGACCAATTGGCAGCTTTTTATGTCGCTGTTATATGCCAAGGGATACGATGCGGGTTTAAGCATAGAGCCACACTCATCATATATTACAGGTAAACGCGAGGTTAAAAGCATCGAATTTACAGTCAATTACTTTAAAAAAATGCTTTTTTAATTGGATGATTATAGATGTTGGAGGTGCCAAAAATAATGAAGTTAAGATATGCGTGCATTGGGATTGGTGGAATCGCAGGCAAAAAACACTTAAAGCAGTACGCAATGGTGGAATCCATTGAGATGGTAGCTGTGTGCGATGTTGATAGTGAGAAAGCGAAGCAGGCGGCAAGTAAGTTTGGAATTGCTAAGGTTTACTCGGATTATCAAGAACTGTTTCGACAGGAGAGGCTGGACCTTGTCAGCATCTGTACACCCAATAATCTTCATGCAACAATGGTAAAAGCTGCATTAGAAGCGGGAATACATGTACACTGTGAGAAGCCCTTGGCCTTAAATCCAAAGGAGATTGAGGCGATTATTGAGGCGAAAAATCGCACAGGAAAAAAAGTTCTCGTTGGGTTAAACAAGCGTTTTACGCCAGAGACTGAGTACATCAAGCGATGTATTGACGCTGATTTTCTTGGCGAGATATATCACAGCCAGTGTGGATGGCGTAGAAGAGCAGGTATTCCTGGGCGAGGCAGTTGGTTTACAGACAAGCAAAAATCTGGTGGTGGAGCTCTAATCGACCTAGGCGTGCATATGATGGATTTGACCATGTATTTGATGGATTATCCGATACCTATAGCCGTTGATGGATCAGCGTATCAAAAATTTAATGAAAGCCATACACGCGATAGGAATGGATATAATGGTTCCAAAGAAGGCGTGTTTGATGTAGAGGACATGGCCGTAGGGCATGTTCGTCTAGACAATGGCTGTACCTTAAGCTATGAATTTAGTTGGGCGTCGAACATCAAAAAAGAATCCTTCTACTATGAATTAAAAGGAACCAAAGGAGGCGTGACGTTCATTGATAACCAACTTGAGATATACACAGAGTTAAATGGCGTTTGTGTGGATGTCATACCTAGATTGAATGAACGTGTTGCTAGCATAGGAGAATGCGAACATTTTGTTGAATGCATCGTTCATGATTTGGAGCCAAGAGCTACAGCTGAACAGGCATATGAGCTTAGCAAAATAATTGATGGTGCATATACGTCATCTACTATAGGGAGACAGGTAAAACTGTGATACACTTAGAGTAGACTATCATTAGCTAAGAGGTGAAGATCAGATGAATTATCCCTATGAATTTATAAGATACAATGCATCCATTCCCATAAAACTCTTTTGTCTTCAATATCCAATGAGCCTTTCGCTACAACCGATAAAAGAAGATAAGGATTATGTCTATATGCCAAAAACCCAATTGCACTGGCATACTGAAGTGGAGATTATCTATGTGATTAAAGGTGAGATTAAAGTGGTCTGTGAACATCAGGACTATTTGATGCAAAAAAACGATCTCATTTTATTTAATAGTAATGCACTGCATACCACAAGTGCGACGGGGAATGAGAGCGCGGTGTTTATCTGTATTCAGATGAATAAAAAGCTTTTTGAAGACCATTGTAAAGATTTTGATGATGTAACCTTAAAGTGCAACACCAAGATTGAATCAAAGCATTCAGAACAAGACTATGATCTTATCCGAATGATTATATCCCGGATGATGCTGGCGATAAATAATGGTAAAGCATATAAGGAGCTTTTGGTTGAAAGCTGGCTAAGTATTTTAATTTATCAATTACTGCGTAATTTTGTTGAAGATAGTGCTCAGCAGGTGCATCGAAAGATTGCTTATAAAAACATGGAACGCTTAAAGCGGATCATTAGTCATATCAATAATAATTATCAAAATACACTGACACTTCATGAGATTGCGGATTCAGAACATTTGAACCTGCATTATCTATCGCATTTTATCAATGACAATCTGGGAATTTCATTTCAGCAGTACCTGACCGATGTTCGATTTGAAGCTGTGTTGGAAAAGCTAATCAACACAGATATGAAAATCATAGATATCGTCTATGAGTGCGGATTTTCAGATGTGAATAATTTTTATAAACTTTTTAAAAAGCGTTATGGGACCACGCCGTTAAATTACAGGAAAAAATTTTCGGCGACGTCACATGCAATCGAGATCGATTCGCGTAGAGCGCTTATGGGGGAAGTCTCTGAGAAAAACAGAGAACTGATTATGAAGAAAGTTGAGCAAATCCAACAAAAATATGGTTGGATTAATTTACCCGGTTAAAGGAGAAGAATATGGATTATGTTATAAATACGGATACAAAAAACATGGTTAGCAACAAAGAACGTTTTGGATATTCGCTTGGGGATGTAGCATCAAATCTGACATTTACACTGGTAACAACTTATTTAATGTTTTTTTATACAGATGTCGTTGGTCTAGCACCGGCTGTAGTTGCAACACTTTTTTTAGTCGCTCGAATATGGGATGCGATTAATGACCCGATTATGGGAATTGTAGTGGATAAAACGGATACAAAATGGGGAAAATGCCGTCCGTGGTTTCTGTGGTTGGCGATTCCTTATGGCATTATAGCTATCTTAACCTTTACAGTACCCGATTTGTCTATGAATGGAAAAATCATATATGCTTATGTTACTTATATTGGATTGGGCATGATTTATACAGGAATCAACATTCCATACTCTGCTATTTTACCCAGTTTAACAAGTAATGTCCAAGAAAGAACAGAAGTCAATGCAGTGAGAATGATCATGGCAATGATTGGTGGACTAATTGTCAATATGTTGACCATGCCCATGGTTAATGCACTAGGTAATGGTAATAATGAAAAAGGGTTTCAGATGACTATGATTATTTTTGCATCCGTTGCCGTTGTCTTGTTTTTGATTACCTTTGCCAGCACGAAGGAGAGAGTTAACTTTAAGCAAGATAAAAAACAAACGGTACGCGATGGATTTAAGGCGATAAAAGGGAATCTGCCTTGGTTGATATCACTCTTGATTAACTTTGTGTTCTGGGTTGGAATGACCATGAAAACAGGTACGATTGTCTATTATATGATCTATAATATCGGTAGAGAAGATATGATTCCGTTAGTTATGCTGTCAATAACAGCGGGAATGCTTCCGGCAATCGCTCTATCACCTGCACTTTCAAAATTAGTCAAAGGTAAGCGTAATACAATGATAGTCGGAAACATTATCGCTATTATAGGTACACTTATTATGTTTGCAGCAGGCACAAATAATATCGGGCTATTAATCGCCGGTAATGTGATAGGTTCTTTTGGTGTAGGTTTTACAGCAGGTGTATTATTTGCTGTTATGGCAGATACAGTAGATTATGGAGAGTGGAAATCGGGCATTCGAGCACAGGGGCTTTTGTATGCGGCTTCAAGCTTTGGTGTAAAACTTGGAATGGGAATTGGCGGTGCACTTAGTGCAGCAATTCTTGGGTATGTAGGCTATATAGCAGGCACACAGCAGACAGAAGCAGCACTTGCAGGAATCCGCTTTAATATTATATGGATGCCAATCATTGCTTATATTGTAGCCATTGTTTTACTATTATTTTATAAGTTAGATAAGGAGCAAGATCAGATGCAATATGAACTTGCACAAAGAAGAATGGCCCACGAGGCATAACAAGCAAAGCTGGAACCTTTTGAACAAAGGCTCCGGCTTTTTTATATCTATAGGACACTCAGCACTGTTAATGGACAAGTGGCTAGTGTATAATTAAAGAAGGACTTTCCTAACATTATGATGGAGAGGAGAAGGTATATGGGCGATGGAAGATATTACACCTATTTTCAATTTTTTGATATAGTACTTTTGACCATTCTAACTACGGTATCGGTAGTGAGCGTGTTGTCATTTTATTACAAAAAAAACAAAGGATTGAATATTCTATATATTTTCATTCCTTCGATAATTATACTTTTATTTTTAATCGGTCGTGTTGTTGAAACCGTTATACCAAATCTTGTTTGGGCACTTGAACTTAGAAAAGTACAAGGTGTACTGTTGCTTGCTGCACTTATCTTATGCATACTCTCAAAAGAGGTTATAGAACGACACTATAAAGCTATTTGCTTTCTTATCCCACTTATGGGGCTCTTAGCGATACATTCAACCATTTTCCTTAAAACATATGATTTTCACAATATAATCTACACAGGAACATACAAAATCCTCGTTTTTTTGCTGCTCGTCGTCAGTTCTGCTTATCTGCTTTTAGAAAAAAAAGCGTATATATACAAAGGTATATGTATTCTATTGCCGCTAGGCATATATGTATATATGTTGATGTTAAATCACTCTGGGATATGTTATATGGAACTCGTACTTTCGCAATCGGTGATTGTCTATCTGAATATAATTTTTTCACTGAATTCGGAGCGTTCCAATGCACTATTAGCATTTGATAAAATAGGCAATATCAGTACCAACTATATATTTGTTGTCGATCATTGGAGTAAAGTCATCTACTCGAACCATGTAGCCAAACAATCTGAGTTTTTTGGAGAAGTCACAAAGATTAAAAATATATCTGAGATTTTTCAATGTGACTTTGTCCAAACCTATAGCCAACGGGGGCAAGCATGCATCAAAATCAAAAAAGAAGAGCAGGAGTTTTACTTTTCCTATACCATAAAAAAACTACATCATCTTGAAAAAGATATAGGAAAGATTATCACGATTACCAATATTACAGAGCTGGTACTTTTGTTAAATGCTTTGGAAGCAAAGAAGAGGGAATCTAAAAAGCTGAACGATGAACTGAAAAATTACTCCAAGGTAGTCTATCATCTTGAAAAAGAAAAAACAATCAACAAGCTTTTAGAAGAAGTCATAATCAACCGGGACGAGCAGATGAGCTATTTGACAAACCTCATCAAGGATACCAAGGCGAAGATGGATGATAAAACCTTTGAACATTATATTGAGATATCCATAGACAAGAGCAATGAACTGCTTGAAGCGGTTAGAGATACAGTGACACACTATAGAGAATATTATGGAGGGTAAATATGATCAAAGTAATTTTAGTGGATGATCAGCAACTTCTAAGAGAATCGATTTCGATGCTTTTAGAAAGTGATGAGGAGATTAGTGTGGCAGCTATGGGAGAAAATGGTCACGAAGCCATAAAGCTATGTGAAGTCTATAGACCGGATGTTGCACTTATTGACATTGAGATGCCAAAGCTTGATGGTGTTAGTGCGACAAAAATTATAAAAGAAAGGTATCCAGAGGTAAAGATTATCATCTTAACGACATTTGAGAATCCAGATAACATTATGGAATCATTTATCAATGATGCAGATGGCTATATCGTAAAAAATATTTCGCATAAGGATTTGGTAAGAAGCATCAAGTGTGTTAATAATGGGTTGACGGTTATTCATAAGAGTGTAAAACAGATAATGATGGATAGATTCAAAGGATTGAGTGAATATAAAAGTCGATATAAAGAGGTGCTGACGGATAGGGATATTGATATTATCAGGCTGATATCTGCAGGGCTTAGCAATAAAGAAATCGCAGCTGAACTTAATTTTTCTCAAGGGACAATTAAAAACAACATAAGCAAAATATTAGAAAAACTGGAAGTATCGGATCGGATGCAGATTGCTATTTTTGCTATCGAAAACGGGATTGTGTAGGTGAGTTTATGGAGTTGGGCGCTGAAGTAAAAGTGGCAACAATTGTTTTGTGGAATTTTGTCGCACTAATGATTAATATTGGTGCGCTTGTAATTATGCATATGAAAGCCAACAAAAACATAACCTTAAAAGCTTTTTTTGTTGTTCAAGCAGGAATGATTATATGGTTGGTTGGAAAAATATTCAAAACAGTCTCGCCAACAGTAGAGCTTAGGTGGTTTTTCATCGTTTTTTATTACCTTGGAATCTGTTTGTTGGAAGTCGCTTTTTTTGAGTTTGCATATATTTATCTCAAAGAAAAAAAGTTGGATAAAAAAGTAAAATGGATAATTTATGCAATAGGCTTCATCCAATTTGTCATCGTAGCAACCAATCCACTGCATTATAAATTCTACAGCATCTTTGACTTTTGGGGAGATGAGTTTGGTCCACTTTTTTATGTGCATGCCGTTATCAATTACCTCTTTATATTGACGGGCATGTTTATGTGTAGTATCAAGTTTAAACAACAGGTCAAAAATAAAAGTAAAATAGAACAAAACCTTATTTTTATGGCAATATTAGTGCCGCTGGTGTTTAATTTTATCTACATAACACGAATGCTTGAAGCGGTGTTTGACTATTTGAATATCCAGATTTTTGATACGACACCGATTGTATATACTTGGTCGATTCTTATCTTTGTCTATGCTACGTTTAAGTATGAGTTTTTTTATGTCAATCCGATTATGAAGCATGAAGTATCCAAAAAACTTGACAATCCTGTCCTTGTAATGGATAAGCGATATACCAAAGTCTATGCAAATGCAGAGTTTGAAAACACAATGGAAAACGCCATAAAAACGATTATTGATGAAATCAAAAAAGGAAAAGACACAGTCATACGATTAGGCGATAAATATTATTACTATTGCCTGAATCAGCATAAAAGCTATGGAGGGATAAAATCTATTGTTTGCTTTACAGATATAACCATGTATGAAAAAGCCAAGGAAGAGGTTAATAAAGAGAATAAAGAGCTTGCTTTATCCAATACAAAGCTGGAAAATCAGATTGAGATGTTAAAGCAGACCTCACAAGTCGGGGCAAGAAATTACATGGCAAGAGAACTGCATGATATCTTAGGACACTCTCTTGTCGTTACCATAAAACTGCTGGAAGTAAGTCGATTATACTATAAAACCAATAGGCAACGAGCGATGGAGAGTTTGGATAATGCGGTTAAATCCATTCAAAAAGGTTTTGAAGGCATGAAGACGATTCAAGATAAAGACAATGCGCTGATATATAACACAACTGCTTTAGAAAAAGAATTAAAAAGTATGCTTAATATTGTTGCAGTAAGTGGAATTGAGGTGAATTTTTATTTGCGAGGGACCAAAATGCTATTAGATGAAACAATCTATGACACTTTAAAAAAGATTGTCACCGAACTTGTGACCAACACATTAAAGCATGCTAAAGCAACCCAGATGCTTGTATCCATAACCATTGCCGACAAAAGACTCACCTTACGGACGATGGACAATGGAAAAGGGAATCCATGCCTTACCAAAGGCAATGGACTCACAGGCATCGATGGAAGGGTGGCACTTGTTGGTGGAAGTGCAAAATATACAACAGCTCCGGAAGAAGGTTTTGTGAGTAATATATGCATTCCACTTGAGATATAAGTTTTCTTGTTGAGTCCATACCATGACCCGGAAAACGTGGCAATAACCATGTGGCTATAAATATTGGCTTTGTGACCAACCCAAAATGACTACTAGGATATGGCGAAGTAAGCTAAAGAAGTATATGCTTATACTGAACTTATCGAGAGTTTTTTAAAGATTATTCTTAGTAGAAAGGGTAAAGGAGGAGACAATGAAAAAAATAGTGATGTGGCTAGGTGTACTTATGCTAATGCTTTCATGTATGGGTTGTACACAAGATGAGGTGAAAAAAGTCGGACAAACCTTAACAGAAAAGGGGGGAGAATACGTAGAGCAAGTTGTTGCACAAGGCGTTAGTGGAACCAATCTTACAGCATGCGGGGATGCGTATAACGCACAGAACCTAAGCTATAATGTGTATGGAGTACAGTTAAGAGAAGATGGGAACACAAAGCACTTAGTTCTCAGTATGGAAGTGTTGAATAATTCGGATAAGGATATTAGTTTTAGTCCGATGATGCGATTAGAACTGCTTAATGCCAATGGTGAAGAATGTAGTTGGAATATGATGATTGGAAAGTTAGACGGAGTCATCACACCTAATAATAAGTTAAAGGGTGATGTGGCTTTTGATGTTACAGATATTGAAACGAGTGACTATACGTTGAGCATCGGTAATGATTTTGAACTTAATCAAGCGATTGCTATAACCTCAGAAGATATTGGCAAAACATACCCTGAAATATTTGAAACAAGTGGTGTAGTAAGTGAATTCACTGTAGGGGTTCCGGTTTTATCTGAAAGGTTTGATATGGAGATTACGGAGGTTGATAGAAAGCCATCTGATAAGGAAGGTCTAGACATTTTGTTGATTACGTTGTCCATGACCAATAATGCTTCCGAGGCGTCGGCATTAGGTTTTGAAATTGATGGAGTATATACAGCAGAGGGAGAAGAACTGAATACGGCGGTCAATGAGTGGACGTTTACTAATTGGCCCATTGAAAGCAATACAACTGAGACGGGAATTGTATCCTATTATGTCCCAGAAGCGATCAACGATTGTTATATGACAGTAAGACCTAATATCAGCGACTTCAATAATTTGAACAATATTGTGTTTTCTGTAGAGCCGGTAACAGATGAGAATGGAACAAGCTTAATTAGTTCAATGGCTACTGAGCGTCTGGATACATTGAGTGTAACTGCAGACATCACTGCGTTTGGCACCACAACAACGATGACCACATATTATGATGGCAATAAATCCAAAACGGAAGTGAGCATGCCAGACATGCCAATGAGCATCATGATTCATATTCCCAATCAAGAAGTTATGTATCAATATGTTTATGGGGAGTCTACAGGAGTTAAGATTACAGGAGCTACCCTTGAAGGCGCTCAACAGATGGGGATGATGATGGATACTTCTATATTGGCGACGCTAGTTGATGGAGGGTCAGAGGATATCACCACGAGTATAGAATATATCGAAGAATTAGGTGGTGAAGAAGTCATCTATATTGAAGCGACCCAATCAGATGATGAAGTAGGGGAGATTCTTGTGAAGATGTGGTATTCAGAAAAATATGCTACACCATTAAAGTATCAAATAATTATGGGCGAGACAATTATGACCGATATGGTGGTAACAAAGATTCATGATAATGTAAAGTATAATGCAGATACATTCATGCCGCCTGCAGACATTGAATTTCAAGAAGTCGACATGGACACGATGATGCAAATGTGGTAATGAAGTTTGTCCTCAACTCTACGTTACGTAGGTTGGCATATCTGCCAAGATAACATAAAATATAAGAAACGAAGTCATGAGAAAGTTGAGGAACAAACATGAGTTATGTAACCGGAAAAACAATCAAAGAATTAAGAGAAAAGAAAAAATATACCCAGAAGCATTTAGCGCAGTTGCTTCAGATTAGCGATAAAACCGTATCAAAATGGGAAACGGATAGAGGTCTTCCAGACGTTAGTCTTATCAGTGGACTGGCCGAGGTCTTGGGGGTATCAGTAGCAGAGCTATTGATGGGAGAAGTCATAGAAAATGATAATCCTTCAGCCAACGTTAAAAAACTGAACTTTTACATCTGCCCCATATGCGGCAATGTAATTCAAAGTATAGGTGTAGGGTCTTACAGCTGTTGTGGCATTCACTTACCAGTGGCAACAGTTGAAGAAAACGATTTGGAACATGAGATTTGTGTCGAAGATATCGATGGAGAATATTATGTACATATGGAGCATCCTATGAGTAAAACCCATTATATTTCTTTTGTCGCTTTCGTCACGAGTAATCGTGTTGAGATGGTCAAGTTATATCCTGAACAGAATGTAGAGTGTCGCTTGGCAAAACGGGGACACGGATACCTGTATATCTACTGCAACAGACATGGTCTATATAGAACCATTATCTAGAAAAGAGGGTACTTAAAAAGTCAGTTTTCTACTGGCTTTTTTTTGTGTTTTCAGATAGAATGGATATTAACATTTTTGAGGAGTAGTATTTTTTAGGGAAAACAGGTGAAGAGTTAAGGAGGTAATCATATGCAACATCTAGGGACGCAGCGACTTGAAACCGAGCGGTTGATACTACGTCGCATTGAATTGACAGATGCTTTTGACATGTACCAGAATTGGGCGAGTGATGATGAGGTGACGCGTTATCTGACATGGCCTTCTCATGGGTCAGAAGCGGGATCGTATGCTTATATCGAAATCCTGCAAAAAGCATATGAAAGCAATCAATCCTATGATTGGGGAATTGAACTAAAAGCAACTCGGCAACTCATTGGGACAATAGGATCGGTGCGTTATGATGACAATGTTAAGTCTGCCCATATTGGATACGCTCTTGGACGTCCATGGTGGGGACAGGGCATTATGACAGAGGCTTTACGCGAGGTTATTCGCTTCTTACTGGTAGAGGTTGGACTTAACCGTGTAGATTCAAGACATGATCCAATGAATCCAGGCTCTGGTCGTGTTATGCTTAAGAGTGGGATGACCTATGAAGGTACATTAAGAAAAACTGATCGTAATAATCAAGGTATCTGTGACGCTGCATGGTATGGTTTGATTCGTGAAGACTATCTCAATAAAAAAGCAGAAGCGATGGACTGTGGATGGACTATGGGGCGACAGTGGTTTCGCTATCGGGCATGTGCGATTATTATTGAAGATGGATGCGTGTTATTTGGCAAAAATCCGGTGGATAACTATTATTATTCGATCGGTGGCGGTGTACATCTAGGAGAAAAATCTGAAGATGCGGTCCGACGTGAAGTGCTTGAAGAGACAGGCGTAGAGTATGCCATAGATCGTTTGGCATTTGTCCATGAGAACTTTTTTACAGGCACAGGGAGTCTTGCAGGGTATGATTGCCATGAGATTGCCTACTACTACTTGATGCAGCCAAGAGGAAGCCAAACGCTAAAAAGCAATAGCTACACCAACGGAGTTAAGGAAGAGATGCACTGGCTACCCTTAGATCGGATTGGAGAGTATCATGCTTACCCGAATTTTTATCAAGAACATTTACAAGACATATTAGATGGACAGGGCGTCAGACATGTGATGACAGATGTACGTGCACAGGCAGAGGAGAAAAAAGTATTATGAAACGTGCGAGGAACTTTTTTATATTTGTAATTATCGGTATCATTATAATGGTAACACTGCAACAGTTTATTGATTCAATGGCAATCATTATGGGAATTACGTATATACTTATGTTTGGAATGTTTTTGGGTAGTAGTATATATCGTCGTAGCAAACGCTTAGCGCTATTAAACGATGCTTGTGACCCAGAAGCCTTTTTGCAAAAGACCCTTAAGCAACAAGAATTAACAGGTAGTCATAAAAAAAGTGATGTGATTCTTAAGCTTGACCAAAGTGCGGCATATTTATGTATGGATAAACCCGATGAAGCGAGAAAACTGCTTTTAGAGATAGAGCAAAAATACATCAAGAATCCTTCCCTTAAGATGGTCTATGTCGTCAATCTTATTATTGCCTATTATGAACTGGGAGAAATTGAACAAGCAGAACGTCTCTATGAGCAGGAAGTCGGTCTCTTGCTACCCACAGGTAAGAAGATGCAAAAATCGATGCAGTTACTTACGGCAGAGCGATACTATTATCTAAAAAAATATCAAGCGTGTATCGATTATTATGAAGAACTCTTAAGTCAAAAAGACTTTGTAAAAGGTCTTCGAAATCGTCATCATGCAGGGATTGCTTATATCATGGCACTATCCAATCTACACCTTGGGCATACAGATACGGCTCATGAGCAACTGCAACAAGTTATCACAAAAGGGAACAAACTTGCAATGGTCCAAGATGCCAAGCAACGCTTAGCAGAGATTTAAGGAGGGGTATACAATGAAAGTCTTAATGGTAAACGGAAGTCCGCGAAAAGATGGGTGTACTTATACAGCACTAGAAGCTATGGCAAAAGTCTATCAGGACAAAGGTGTGGAGACGGAGATTATCCAACTGGGAAAGCAACCCATTCGTGACTGTACGGCGTGTGGGCAGTGTCGTAATCTTGATAACGCCTGTATCTTTAATGATGATCCGGTCAATGCGTTTTTAGAAAAAGCCAAAGAGGCTGATGGTATTGTCTTTGGAACACCCGTGTACTATGCACATCCATCGGGACGCATTCTATCCTTTCTTGACCGTGTCTTCTATGCAGGTGGCAAAAGCCTAGCCAATAAGCCGGGGGCGATGATTGCTTCGGCTAGACGT
>AYRG01000136.1_pt1 | contig 19003 bp, 15 predicted proteins | sample 183771 | NCBI WGS metagenome assembly AYRG01 (sample SAMN02391472, study PRJNA226580) | bioreactor metagenome | isolation source: day 33 sample from continuous culture bioreactor with low C:N ratio... | place: Germany: Bremen
AAGCCGATGAGTATGGCGGTTCTTTTATGTTTATACAAATCGAAGACCTCCTTTAACAAGAGTATAGCGCTATTCTATGAAAAAATCAAATATTTTTCATAGGATGGGTAAAAAAATCATATTTGATCGAGAAGTGTTTTTTCAATTATCGGATACCAAGAATCAAAGCCGTCACCAATCTTATCTTTATGAGTGCATAGTATAGCCAGTGTCGCAACAGCCGACGCTAATTCTTCATCAGATGCAGAAAGCTTTATTCCTTTATTTGACCATATTTTTCTTAGTTGTTGTATGAAATGAAGATTATCCTTTGCAGTAACAGGGTCATCATTCCAAACTAATGTGTCAAATAAACCACTATATTCATTTGTATAAAATTTGTTTGTAGCTGTTTTATCTAAAAAGACATTGGCGAGGTCTGCAAAAAAATCCTTCGGGGTTTGATTTTCTTCTTCTATAATCATTAGAATTTTTTTTCGTATTCGATTTTTCTCATCACGCAGGATTTCTTCATAAAGTGTTTCTTTATCTTTATAAAAGGTATAGAAACCACCTAGTGAAATTCCAACTTTTTTTGTTAATTGCTGTATCCTAAAATTTTTGAAACCTTGATGTAAGAACATTGTTGAAGCAATTTTTTTAATTTTACTTTTTATCTCTACTCGTTCTTCTTCGGTATATGGACGTCCCAAAAAATTCGCCTCCTGCCTAGAATTATATCTATGCATATTATAATACCTTTTCATTAATATCTAGTCAACTCATATTACAGAAGTATTGATGATATATATTTTGCGAGCAAAAGGGACTGTGTTGACATTATAAACTTTAAAGTCTATGATTAAAATGATTGATTTTATAGATGTGTTGATATTAAATGATGACATTAGCAGAACCGATGAAAATCTTATGTGTTCGTTCCAATATTAGTGGGTAGAGTTGGCTAGAAGGCTTACATCTCCCAAAAAAAATTAATGCAACCTATAAAGAGAGAGCCTTACAGCTTGCAAATAGACTATCGGTAAAAGCGGCTATAGAAAAGCTGAAAGTTTAGGACGTAATAGTCATTGAACATTCTTTTGCCACCGTGTCGTTGTAATTGGAGGAGATTTTAGTGCAATATTCATTTGACCATATTTCTTTTGAAGCATATTACCGTACTCCCAATATGCACAAGCACTTTGCAAAGCATATTATTTTTGCGTTGGAGGGGACTTTAAAATGTAAGGTGAATGACGATGAATTTGAATGTGGAGGTGTTATTATTCAGTCAGATGTTTTGCATACAGTGGATATTGACAATCCGCCTATGCTGGTATATCTAATTGATGAAACCTGTAACCGTGCGAAAACACTTGACGAAATGTATCTACAGGATAATCCATATGCCGTACTTGATAATGATATATGCAAAAGAGTGATTTCAACGATAAAGTCTTGTGAAAGTAAAGTTGACATTGAAATCCTGAAAATCTGTGGTCTTGATAAAGGTGGGGATATCGAATATGACGAAAGGATCAAAGATGTGCTTGATATGATTGAGGGTAGTGAAACCCTTGAAGCAGGTATTATGGGAGATTTGTGTGGTATAGCATTTTTGTCGGAAAGTAGGCTTTCACATCTGTTTCGCAAACAGGTTGGAATTTCAATCGCTTCATATATCATGTTTTCCAAGCTAATAAAAGCTTATAAATATATGCTGTTAGGCGAAAACATTACACAAGCAGCAATTCACTCTGGATTTTCAAGTTCATCACATTTTGCCACCGTGAACAAAAAACTATTTGGCATAAGTACAAAAGAACTCGGCTCGATTCAAGACATATTTAAATCAGCAGAAAAATGTAAGTGAAGTTGTTCTCCTTAATGTACAATTAAGTTATATAAGGAGGCAATTTTTTATGGAGTTCAATTTTAAAAAAGGTGTATTTAAGCTTAATTCCCAAAGTAATTTTGATTTTCAGCTTAAGCGTCTGGTGATGTGGGATGGTGGAGATTTAAATGAAGTGAAGGCGGTATGTGATAAAATCAATAGCAGCGAAAGTTGGAAAAGAGAGCTAATTGCTCTCGGGGATAAAGCAGTTAAGGAAAACCGCATCGAAAATGCAATCGGATATTATCGAATGAGTGAGTTTTTTATGTATGACGGAGATCCCGATAAAAAGGAGTATTATCTCAAGGCAACAGAAATGTTTTATAGTTATTATAAAGATTATTTTGAACAAGAGGACATTGAACAGTTTTATGTACCCTATGAAGATGTGAAGCTTCCTGTTATACATGCGAAAGCCAAAGGAAAATGTAAGGATATTGTTCTTTTGCATGGAGGCAATGACAGTTATTTTGAAGAGTTTTTTGTACCTATGCTGTATCTTGCAGAGAACGGCTTTGAGGTATATCTGTTTGAGGGTCCGGGGCAGGGCGGAGTTGTTCGTATACAAAACAAGCATTTCTCACACAAATGGGAAAAGCCTGTTAAGGCAATACTTGATTATTTTAATCTAAATGATATAACAATCATTGGAGCGTCGCTTGGTGGTATGCTAGCACCACGAGCGGCTGCATTTGAGGAGCGGATTTCACGAGTAATTGCGTGGAGTGTATTTCCGAATTTTCAGGAGGTGATTTTGAATGGTTTGTCACCTCAAAGACGTTGGATGAGTCGAATATGTTTGAAATTTAATTTGAAATCGCTTATAAATATAGCAATGAAAAAAGCGGCGCAAACCGATGAGCTTATACGTTGGGGACTTGCCCACGGGATGTATGCTTATGAGGCGAAAAGTCCTTATGAATATGCAAAGAAAATGGATCTGTACCAGATGATGAATATTGCTGAAAAAATAACGCAGGATGTTTTTATAGTTGGTGCAAGTAAGGACCATTTTATTGATTATACGACTGTTGGTAAAGAAATAGCCGCTTTGAAAAATACACGTTCTGTAACGTTTAGGCTGTTTACTGAAGCAGAAAGTGCATGCAATCACTGTAACTGCGGCAACGTTAAGCTGACCTTCGATACATTTATGAATTGGATTATACAAATGAAATCAGGAGATAGAGAATGAAATTATACTACTTTATATACAGATTTGGTATGTTGCGCTCAAAAGGTGAGATGAAAAAACGTTTTGGAAAAGAATATACAAAGGATTTTTACAAGGCGGCTGACAGGTATTTCCCAGACATCGCTGAAAAAACGCCTGATATCGGTAATACTGCGTTTGCTTTTAACTATGCATTTACACCTGCCTATATTGCGTGGTATAAGGCGGCTTGTGAGCTGAACACCGATATAAAAGGAATAGAACAAATTTTGTGGCTTATGAATGAAAAAATAATCACAACGGTACCTTCATTCGCTAGAAAAACACTTGGGAAAAAACGCATTAAGTCTTTGCGTAAAAAAGCGCTCATTCATGAGAAAATAATTGCTGACGGTAAGATTCATCCTTACGATTACATAATTGAGTGCCTGTCGGATGATGTGACGCAATTTGAAGTTAACTTTAAAAGATGTGGAATGAAAACCCTTGCAGCTGATTTTGACGCATTAGGAATATTCCCAACGGTTTGTCGTGTCGATTATATGGTAGGGGCATACTTAGGGATTGGGTTTGAGCGAACAAAGACTTTGGGAGATGGTGATGAATGTTGTAACTGCCGATACATTAGCGGTGGGAAATGCGAATGGAATCCTGAAAAAGGATTTGAAAAAAGGAAATAAAGTAACCCCTGAGGTGGCTTATATGCAATAATACTTTTATAGTCAAAAGAAGCACAATGTGCTTCTTTTTTTATGGAATAAATCGATTTAAATGGTATAATATTAGATACAAAAAAGCATAAAAGGGAGGAAACACGGTGAGGCTAAGCTATGCGTATATATCGATTAGCATCATATCTTTAGTATTGATTTTTGCATCCTTAATTATTGTATCAAAAAAAGAACACACGAAGTCCAAGAAGGCCTTAAGTTTAGTCATAGGATTTATTTTTATAGGTTCGTTGTTCACTCTATGTGAAATGCTAAGCACTTCATTTGAAGGGAAGTTTTTGTTTCGAAATTTATCGCAAATTGGCTTGTTTTTATTACCCTCAGCATCATACAACTTTATAATGATCTATACCAATACTGAGAATAAGGTTTTAAACAAAATGCGAAGGATTAATTTTATCTTTGCTATAGCCTGCGTACTCCTTATTTTTACTAATGATTATCATGGGATTATGCGCAGTAATGTGTTGCTTGTACCCATAGATGGTGGTTTCAAACTTTCTGTTGTACAAACTGTATTTGGCAAGATATGCGTAAGCCTCAATACGCTTATGAATGTTATCGCGATTATTAAGCTTTGGATATACAAACGGACGACGACAAAAAGTACCCGAACTCAAGTATACCTGGTTCTTATTGGTTTTTTGATTCCTTTTTTGTTCACCTACGTTAAGACGATGTTACGTAACGTATCGGGGTTGGAAGTGCCTTCATCGATAGGGTTTTTAATAGGCGTTATATGTATCTTAGTAGGGATTTATAAATACGACTTTATGTCGATATCCCCCTTAGCTCGGGACTGGGTTATCGATGAAATCGATATAGGTATGATTTTTACAAATCCTGATGGAAGAATTGTGGATGTAAATGCTTATGCAAAAAAAATATTTTCCGAGGATCTTCATAGGATGGAGAAGATTATTTTTGGAAATTCTACATGGGAAAATGCATTACTAGGTAGAGATAACATGAGTTTTGAACTTCATCAGGAAAATCATAAGAAAATATATAAGATTAAAGTGCATGACTTATCAAAAAAACAAAAGGCCATTGGGTCGGTATCTCTTATTACAGACATAACTGCAGATAAGCTTCATAAAGAATGGTTAGAGAACAAAGCACAAAAAGATAGCTTAACAAAAATCTTGAATCGAGAAAGCTTTGAACTTAAAGTCAATAAAATCATAGATTCGATTGCCGATAGGAATAGATCCGGTGCGTTATTAATATTTGATATTGATAAGTTTAAAGATGTTAATGATAATTATGGACATCAAATCGGAGATAAAGTCATTATTGAAGTTGCCAATATCATCGCATCAACATGCCGTGAAAAAGACTTAGTAGGACGGCTTGGCGGCGATGAATTTGGCATGTTTATCGTGGATACAAGTAGAGAAGATGTAGATCAACTGGTGTATAGGATTCAAGAGCGACTAGCCTCGCAAATATTTGTCAATGGTGATGTGGACATTACACTTAGTATAGGAATACATATACAAGAGCTAAAAAACTGTACGTTTAATGAATTATATAATAAATCAGACCAAGCGATGTATGCTTCAAAAAAATCGGGACGTAATCAAGCGACGGTTTTTTAAGGCACCTATTGTTCACCAAAGACGATGTCAGAGGATTTTAGTGAGCCTTGGGAGCGAAGGTAAAAGGCGATTAGAGTGACAATTGCTTCTGCAACAATAATTCCTGCCCAGATAGCCTTTCCACCGAATAAGGCTGGGATTAGGAAGATACATAATGTGTTAATGACAAAACTCCTCAAAACAGAGAGAAGTAAAGCTTGCTTGGTCCTTTTTGTAGCAAGGTAATAGATGGTGTACACAATATTAATCGATGCAAACAAAAAGCTAATACCATATACTTGAATGTAGTCATAGGCGAGTGTGATTAGTTCAGGGTCATGGCTGAAAACAGCAATAATATTTTTCCCAAATATAAGCATGATGACATACATAATAACCGCTAGAAAAATATTGAGTTTCATACCTGTAGTAAAAAAGTAATTCTCGGATATAGCATCACCTTTTCCATAGCTTTGGCTTAACAGGGGCTGAATACCTTGGGCTAAACCAATAAAGACTCCTATAACCACGACTAAGATATAGGATATAACGGAAAATGCCGAGACTCCGATTTCACCGAAAGTCTTTAATATCAAAAAGTTATAGCATAAGATGACAACAGGTTGACTCATTTGGGTGACAAATTCGGGAAGACCTGTTTTTAATATTTGCATCAAACGATGAAGTGAGAGCGATGGAAAACCAAGTTTCAGCGCACCTTTTTTCAAAAAGAAATGGCTCAATAACATAAGACAAGCAAATATTTGTCCAAGACCGGAGGCAATGGCAGCACCTTTGATGCCCATCTGTAATGGAAAGATAAACAGCCAATCAAAAAATATATTGCTCAATGCGCCTACAATCATACCCCAAAAGGCGAGGCGTGGATTGCCATCGTTTCGCACAAATGCAGACAAAGTGTTTGAGCAACTAAAAAACACACCAAACATAACAAAATACTTAATGTAATCGGCCGTATCCTTTAAGAGTAAATCGCTTGCGCCAAGTAGTGTTGCAAGATTTTTAGAAAAGAAAAAACTGATGAGAGTCATCAGCGCTGAAAAAACAAAGACCAATAGAAGACTTGATTGAAACATCGTGATGGCTTTTTGGGGCTCTTTTTTTCCAAAATGAATCGAGGCGAGTGTTGCGCCACCCATTGTAATCATCATCGTGATGGCTGATAAAATTGAGATATAGGGTACGGCGATATTGATTGCGGCTAATCCTAAGGTTCCAACGCCCCTACCGACAAAGATACCATCCACAACAAAATATAAGCCGGTAACTAGCATAGCGCCAATAGAGGGAATGACATAATTGAAAAATTGTTTTTTTAAATGCATATTCAGGTACTCCTTTGTATAATACATTGATGATTCAATGTAATAGTTTTGTATCGGATAGAGTATAAACTATGCTATAATAGGAGAGTCAAGCGTTGAAGGGAGAAATAATGAAAAATTATTTATCGATAGGCGAAGTCAGTAAGATAAAAAAAGTTAGTGTAAAGTCCTTACGTTATTATGGCAAGTTAGGTATTCTTCCACCAGCATATGTTAATCCAGAGACGGGTTATCGCTATTACAGCAGTGACCAGCTTATTATCGTAGATTTAATTTCTATTTGTATTGATTTTGGCATTCCCTTAAAACGGTTTAAAAGTTATTTGACGCCGGAAGGAAGTGTAGATATTGGCACCCTGCTTAATGATGGCGAACAAATTGTTGAAGAGAAAATTAAACAATTAAATGCATCATTTCGCTTCTTAGAGGCGATGTCACAGCATATAAAACGTGCTAATGGATTAAAAGCAAGTATGGAGGAACGCTTAGAACATTTTCAGAAGCGTTGTTTTTTGACCGTTGATTGGAATGGAGATATTTTGGACTACAAAGAAATAAGTGCAAAATATTCCCAACTGTATAGGCAATGTAAAGCCTTAGATATAACGGATAAATTCAATCAAGGTGTGATTTTTTTCAACAAAAACGGACAGGTTGTTTCTAAGATTTTTATTGAGGTCCCCTCACCGCTTCCAGATGTTGATAATGCACTATATGTAGAGGAGGGTGATTATCTGTGTAAAGCGGTGAAAGAGGCAGAGCTTCTGTCGGTTTTAGAGCAAAGATTTGTAGGGACTCTTATCGTTAAAGAGCTTTTTGACTTAAAACTAGAACCTCAAGCGGGTATTGTTGAGGTTGAAAGAAGAGCTTATTATTAGACAGCAATATACCTACGTGTAATAATTAATATCACATAAAGGAGGAGTAAGACGTGATAAAAAATAAGGAATTAACAAAGCGATTCATTATAGGTGCTATTATTATAGTTGCGGCACTTGTCATACTCATGATGTACTTAAAAAATGATGCAAAAGACTATGCAAAAGATTATGCAGAAGAATTTCTTGAGATCATGACGAACCCACAGGAACTGGAATCGACAAAATATTATCGTGACCTATTTGATTCCGAAGGAATGGGCGATTATGGTTTTGAAGAATATGGTGCTGCCATGAAAAAAGACTATGGCGTTCTTATGACAGATAGGGGATTTGAAGATGCTGTAGCAAACCGCAATATACCTTGGAAGGTCTTGGTACAAGATCAAGAAGACTATGACGTAATAATTGATTCGATTGATTTAAAAAAGATGAAAGATTATGCGGATGGAAGAGTCTATTATAGCTATTTAATCTCAATGCGCATCGAACTTCCTAATGGAGACAATGAAGCGATGACTGTGTCAGGAGATATTGTAATGATGAAAGAAGGCTCAGGTTGGCTAGTTGATGTTTTTAGATGGAACGCAGACTATCAAGAACTGTATAAGTTAGTAAATCCTATTCAGTAAGATTTTTGCGTTATATTTTATTTGTGCTATAATACGGTATCAAAAGGATTAAGAAAATATAAGGCTTTGGGAGCGACAAATAACGGAGGAAACATTGAAGCGTGAATTAGAACATAATCTGACGACGGGAAGCATTGGAAAATCATTGGTGGTTTTTAGTTTGCCGATGATATTAGGTAATCTTATTCAACAGTTATATAATGTAGCAGATACCTTGATTGTAGGGAAAAAAATTGGACCTACTGCTCTTTCGGCAGTAGGTTCTTCATATGCCCTGATGGTCCTTTTGACATCGATTGTTTTGGGGCTTTGTATGGGAAGTGGAGTTGTCTTTGCCCAGCTTTATGGAGCAAAAAAACTAGAAGCCATGAAAATAAGTGTTTTTAACGCCTTTGTTTTTGTAGCTATGTCGTCCCTTATCATCAATCTTTTGTCCTACGTATTGTTAGAGCAATTTATTATATGGCTAAATATTCCAAAGCAAGCAGTTGAGATGACACGCCAATATCTGACCATTATTCTTGGTGGAATGTTTTTTGTGACGATCTATAATTTCATAGCGGCGATCTTTCGAAGTATTGGAAATACAATAATGCCACTAATTTTTCTTGGAGTGGCGGCGTTGACAAATATAGCGTTGGATATTGTATTTGTTATCTTTTTGAATATGGGTGTTGCAGGTGCTGCTTGGGCGACATTTATAGCTCAGGCATTATCTGCTTTGTGTATTTCTATTTATTTTTTGATGAAAGCGCGATATCTATGCCCAAATAGAAGGCACATGCATCTTGAACGAAGTATCATGCGAAGTGTCATTGATTATTCTGCACTCACAGCGATTCAACAATCGATTATGAATTTTGGCATTTTAATGGTTCAAGGTCTTGTCAATAGTTTTGGATTTTATGCCAGTGCAGCTTTTGCGGTGGTTGTAAAGATTGATGCTTTTGCCTATATGCCAGCTCAAGATTTTGGGAATGCCTTTGCAACATATGTAGCTCAAAATTATGGTGCAGAACGGTTTGACCGAATAAAAAAAGGCGTTCTGGCAACACTTAAGATATCCGCAAGCTTTTGCTTAATGAGCTCACTTATCGTTGTTGTTTTTGATAGAGAATTTATGCTGATTTTTGTCCAGCCAGAGCAAACGCAAATTATTGAGATAGGGGTAAATTATCTACGAATTGTCGGAGCGTCGTATATTGGAATTGGTGTGCTGTTTTTGCTCTATGGGCTGTATAGGGGACTTGGAAAGACACAAATGTCCATTGTGCTGACGATTATTTCATTAGGTTCGCGGGTTGCACTTGCCTATCTGTTATCCTCTTTTCCTGGGATTGGCATGGCAGGAATATGGGTTGCAGTTCCTATTGGATGGATGCTTGCAGATGCATTTGGGATATGGCATTACAGAAAATACGCACAGGAGATGCTTCGAATTTAAGGCTATGCAAACGGGAGTTATGCTATAATAAGCGTATAAAACAACGAGGTGATGTAAGTGTATAAGAAGTACCAAACAAAAGACTTATTAAAATGCCTAGGGGTCCCAAGAGATACATTACGATTTTATGAGAAAAAAGGACTCCTAAATCCCCACAAGGATAGTGAAAATAATTATAGAAATTATGATGAGACTTATACAACACTTAAGACCATCAATGGGCGATGGAAAGGTAATGGGGTTCATAATACAGGCAGGATTTATTGAGACGCAGCAACATAAATACATTGAACCTTATTTTGCATCATTGACTAGACGATTGAATTATAACTACTTAGGAACTGTTTCAAAAGGTGAAGCTGCGGGAATCTATATGTTTCCTTGGCTGTTTAAGAATGTGTTGAGGCAATTTAGCAGATTGGGGAGCCGTTATGAACAGCTTCGGTGTTTTGAGCAAACGATTACATCGGCATTGGAAAAACCTTATGAACTTTCAAGATTCAAAGTGGGTATACTTCAGTTTCTTTGTGAATCCGGGCTGAATGATTTTGGCTGGCATCACGAGTTAAAGAAGAACAATGCATATGATAAAAGATTAGATAAGCCATTTTTCTTTTAAACTGTGGAGGAAAGTTGTGGTATAATTATATAATAGAGCGGAATATGCAAGAGGATTACTTAAGATTTTACTAACGAATCCTAAGATTTTATATGTTCATTACAACGAAAAACAATTAATATTGTAATTAGTGAATTTTTTAACGTTGTATATAGAACATGAATAGTGTGAGGATAGTGTTATGTATAAGGTTTTTTTACTTGATGATGATGAACTAATTCTACAAGAGCTACTTGAAAGGGTTCCATGGATGGATAACGGTTTTGAGGTTATCGGTTATGAGAGCAATCCCGTTCAGGCGTTGCGGCGTATACCACAGCTGTGCCCGGACGTTATTTTTAGTGATCTAAAAATGCCGGATATTGATGGACATGCCTTTATGAAATCGTTGATTGATTCGAATTTGCAGTTTGAATTTGTTATGTTAAGTGCGTATGGTACTTTTGATGATGCGCGAACTTTTTTCAACCATTCCGGCTTCGACTATATTTTAAAACCAGTACAGATAGAGGAGCTGCAATTAGTTTTAGAAAGGCTAGCCAATAAACTCTCCAAAAAACGGGCATTCTCGCCCAATACATCAAAAGAAAACATAACTCCTGCATTTCTTGAGCTCACAGACTATCTAGAGAATAATTTTCAAGAAAAATTTTCATTAAATAAGCTTTCAAAGCAATTTGCACTGAGCCCAGGCTATATATGTAATCTTTTTTCAAAATATTATAATACGACGTTGACCTGTTTTCTTACAAATCTAAGAATGAAGCATGCAGCTTCACGCATTCTTCAAAGCAATCTTTCACTTAAGGAAATAGCTATTGAATGTGGCTATGTTGACTACTATTATTTTAATAAGGTGTTTAAAGAATACTATGGAATGGCGCCAAGCAAATATATTCAACAAGATTAACATAAAAATTTATCCCGAATATAATCTATGATAGGAATGGATAGTGTGAATGGATGTTAAGAAAAAGCACAAAAAGATTGTTTTTTTAATGCAACTTCTATTAATCATTGTACTCGTTATGATTTTTGTAGCTGAGAGACAGGCAATGAAAGCTGGGACGGATAAAAAAGTCATCACTATTGCTATTGTTCAAGATGATCGTGTACAAGATTATACGACGAATTATTATACAAACTGGCTTGAAGCACAGACAAATTGCTCAATTGAATTTGAGTATATTCCCCATGGATACAAAAAAGAATATATAAAGGCATTGCTTACAGCAGAGCCGGGAAAAATTGATGTTGTGATTTTACCTCAAGATCAATCTATAGTCACGAATGAAGAGTTTTTAAGTTATGTGAGCAAAGGGCTAGTCTATAACCTAAATAGCTTGACCCATGACAAGACAAACTACTATAGTATTTTAAATCATCCGGGGCATCCTGGACTCAAAGAGAGCCTATTGATTGATGAGCAGCTGTATTATTTTCCTAATGCAAAAACGTCAAGAACCAGTAAGAACTTTCAGACATTTTGGATAAATGTCAAATGGTTAAAAGCCTTGGGGCTTGAGATTCCTACAACCACAAAAGAACTATATGAAGTGTTAAAAGCTTTTCATGATAGGGATCCTAACGGTAACGGTATTAGGGATGAACTGCCGCTAGTTGGATGTGAGGCCGACTACGCCCTTCAAAGCTATAACTTTCTTCTCAATGCTTTCGCATACAACGATCCAGTTAATTTACGATTTGTAAAAAAAGATAGCGTGTCCATTTATTCTCCGACAACCGATGAGTTTCGTGAAGGATTAAAGTATTGCCATAAGCTATATTCAGAAAACTTATTGGCAGAGATTAGTTTTTCTTTTTCTCAGAATCAAATATTAGAAACGGTGTGCTCGCCGCAAGATCTTGTGGGAGCCTTTGCTAGTCAGAGTATCGTTGATAATATATATGCCAATGCACCGTCAATTTTATCGTGCTACGTCCAAGTGCCACCGTTAATAGGACCCAATGGATATCAAAATGCCATATATACGATGCCAAAACCTTCGATTGGAGCATTTATTCCGGCAAATGCTAAGAAGCCTGTGGAAGCTTTTAAAGTCCTAGATGCTATGATTTCAGAGGAAGGCGCATTAATTGGAGCTTTTGGCGAGTATGATGTCGACTGGACATTTTCCCTTGGGGAAGACCTCTCACTTTATGGAAATAAAGCAGAAATTGTGACGTTAAATTATCTTAAGAGTAAAACTCAAAACAAAAATTATGCAGGGGCAGGGGTTCGCTATGTTGATGCCATGTATGTAGACGGAGTAGCTTGGAATGGGGATAATTCATTGGTAGAATTTTTGGATGCACGTGCGGTAAAAGTCTATGAACCCTTTTATAACAGAAGGCTCCAAGAAGACATACGCTATATATCCACCCAAGTGGATGAACCTGTGGAATTAGCCAGATATACTGATGCGATGATAACAAAATTTATTACCGGAGAATGTGATATATATTCCAAGGACCAGTGGAAAGCTTTTGTAGAGCGTAGTAACGAGCTGATGGGAGGATAATGGAGTGAAGGTAAAAAACATAGGTATAGCGATATTGATTTGTACGGCATTATCCGTTTTGTTGATTGCATGTACAAGCAGTGCAAATCAACAAAGCACACAACAGATATTTTTAAAGGACTGGGAAGTAGCGGCTAATCTTGATGCAAACCAAACACCGGATGAATTATATCAGGCGGCGTTAAAAGAAGACATTTTAACCATCTATTCTGTGACAACACGTTTATTTGATACAAAAAAATATTTTGAAGAAGCATATCCAGGATTGACAGTTGAAATAAAAGACATTCGAAGTAAAGATGCGATTAAGATGATACGTAATAATTATGAGGCGAATTCTTTTGAATGTGATATTCTTATCTGCAGTGACAGCGCGGGTAACCTTTATAATGAGCTTATTGAACCGGGATTGATTTTACCCTATGTTCCATGGGATATTGAGTCAAAAATCAAAAGCAATCATATAAATAGCAAGTTGAATTTTTTGGATGAAGTCATTTTATTTGTGTATAATAGTGCGCGTTATAATCAAAGTCCAATCGCCAATATATGGGAGATTACCCAAGAGCAATATAAAGATAAAATTGTCATGGCATCACCTTTGAGTTCATTTAGCACCTATGGTTTTTGTGCGACCGTATTAACAGAAGAAGAAAAAATGCTCGCTGCCTATAGGGCATATTTTGGACAAGAGCCTGTTTTAGACAAGGGGGTGTCGATAGGTGAATATTTTTGGGAGCAGGCGGCAAAAAATATAGTTTTTGTGAATACGAGTGATGAGGTGGCAGAAGGCATCGGAAGTTCAGGGGAAAACGGATATGACTTAGGGATTATGCTGTCGAGTAAATTAAGACTGTGTGAACTTGGCTACCATTTTGAACCGATCTATGAACTGGACCCATTTGCAGCAGTGTATACGCCCAATAGTGTTATGTTAGTTGCAGGGGGCAAGAATACGAATTCGGCAAAACTTTTTGTAAGGTTTTTGCTGGGTGAAACGGATGGAACAGGCAAAGGTTATATGCCTTTTTCTACACCGGGAACATGGTCATGTCGGGAAGATATACAAGATGGCAATGATGTCAGCTTAGAAGATATGGATGTGGTAAACTACGCCAACAGTTTCATTGATAACAACACAGATTATTTGGACCATTTCTTTCAGGGGTTATTAAAGGAGAATATTAATTAATAGAATGGTTACCCATAAGAATTCACTGTTAAAAAAATTGGAACTCACCTTACTTGCTCTTGGAATTGCTGTACTTTTCATATGGTTTTTCTTCTATGTGTCGATGCAAAATGTTTTACAGCAGCATACGATTCATAACATGGAGCAAACATCTTTGCGCATTATCTCGCAGTTAAATCAATCCTTTTTACACTTAGAAGAGGTTTCTTTTGCGATGTCAAAAAATGACAACGTTAAAAAAATGTTGTTATCCAAAGAACATATTGAATTTTATCAGAAGGCGGAAGCGGTCAATACAGACCTTAATGCAATGATAAAAAATTCAATGTTTGCTGAAAAAGTCATTATTTTTTCCAATGACAATCGCTTTTATCGTTTTTCTGGACAATTAAATAATACCAGCATCAAACGCTTACAAGGTTTAATTAGGAATAATAAAAATGCAAAGCATATTCAAATCTTACTTGATGGTGAGAAATATATCGGATATACTATATCGATTTTTGATACGGGAGAAATCCCATGTGGACATATTGTTATGCTTATTAGTGAAACAGAGATTCAGCAACTGTTTTTAAGAGCAGAAGGGGATGAAAATATAACGATACTCTTAGGGGCTAAGGATACGATTATTACATCAAATCAGCCTATGCTTCAAGGGATGCGTATTGCTGAGTTTGAAAAAAGTCAGACACATGTTATACGTAGAAACATTGGATTTACACCATTTGAGCTGATTATTTCATATACAGATACGGATAAAAGTTTACATTTGTTTTTTATATTGGCGCTTGTGATATTGATTTTAATGCTTCTCGTTGTCTTTTGGTCCTTTATTAGTGTATGGAAAAAGAATTTTTTTATACCCATTCAAAAAATTATTACGGAGGTTGAGACTTATGATAGTGGGACGCATAGCTGTTTGTCTCTTACAGGATATGTTTATTTGGACGGATTGATACATCGGATTAATGATATGATTAGCCGAATTGAGCTTAAAGAACGGGAGCTTTATAAAGCAACGTTATCTTTACATGAGGCAGAAATTGTCAAACAGCAGTCCTTGATTGTTTCCCTGAAGAAGCAAATTAGTGCCCATTTTACGATAAATGTTCTGAGCATTATCAAAGCGCTTTCTAATCAAGGGGAAAATAGTAAAGCGGGATTGCTGTGCGATGGGCTATCCTCCCTTTATCGATATGCGAATGAAGGGGATTCTTATATTAATGGTTTAGAAGAATTTTTTATTCTAAGAAAATATATAGGTATTATGGAAATACGCTATCCACACCGTTTTTGTGTGGAGATTGATATGGAGGATTACTTAGAGGAAATCAAATTACCAAGAATGCTTTTACAACCGATTATAGAAAATAGTATTGTTCATGGATTTAATAGTAGTAAGGCGATGAACAATATTTTAGGCACAATACATATATACAGCCGTTTGTATCGGGATAAAATCGATATCATTGTTGAAGATAATGGGTGTGGAATGGACGAAGACGCTTTGGAACGGCTTCAAGTACAGATTAATCATATTTCTACAGAAGAAAATATGGAAGTTGAAGGGCTGTCCCATGTAGCACTTATCAACATTCAAAGAAGAGTTATCTCCTATTTTGGAGATACCTATGGTCTTCATATCGAATCTACGGAACAACAAGGGACAAAAGTTGTACTATCCCTTCCAATAATTTAACGCTAAAATGTGAATATTTTACCAAAACATGTGAAGCCTCTCAATTTTTTAATTGAGGAGCTTTCTATATAATAAACGGGATGTGATTAAAATCAATTAAGGAGGAAAAAAAGATTATGAACAACAGAGTATTATCGTGGGTTATTGTTATATGTATGATAATGACCTTGTTGCAAGGGGAAGTCTTGGCAGGTACGGTTGAGGCACCACAACCGCCTGAAAATCTTAAGATTTCAATAGGGGAGTATTATCAAACACGACCAACACTAAAATGGGATAAAAAAGATTATGACTGCGAATATGGGGTGCATTTTAGTCAGTTCAATACATTAAATATACGTTCTGAGAATTGGATGGCGATAGAAAAAATTGATTTTGAACAGATTATGAATAAGAGTACGGATGAATCCTGGCAATATCAATTAAATGGCAGTAATGATGTGGTTGAACTAAAGACAATCGTATCAACAAGCACCTATGACACAGAGTCTGAGTATGTGCGATTTCCCTATACGATGAACTTTATGTCGACAAAAAAAGCACCTATAGATGTGACCAAATTTGTTAAGGAGTCAGATGAAAATTATACGACGGTACTGTATACAATCAAAGATTTGCCAGCAAACAGTACAGCAAATTTAGTGTATACAGACAATCCTTCAAAAGGTTATAGAAAAGAGATACTTGAAATTAATGCAGAGGGGGTTTTAGTATTTGAAGAGCTTATCCCAAATACTTCCACTGACCCCATGGAAGAGGATAGCTTTGATCGATATCTCATAGTATTTACAGACCCGGCAGTGAACGAAACCGATAAAATATATTCAGTAAATCAACAAATATATCCGCTGAATAAGGCGATAACGCCTACATATCAACATTCGCAAACTTTAACATTTGATCAAAATCAATTTGATGAGTATGGTGGAGGAAATTATGAGCTTAGGATAGAACAAGGAAAATCCAAACAAATCCTTGCCACGAATTCGGCAGGAACAGAAGGGGGATCCATACTATATTATTCTTCATTTCCAGACAGTGAGTCACCTAAAGTATTGGTACACCCAACGACCGGAGTTGTAACAGCGACGGGAGAGGTTGGAGATATATGGTGGGTATATGCGCTAGCAGGGTCAACCCAAAACCCAGATGGAACAGGAAACTATGCACCGGCTTCCAATGCCTATATGGTTAGGATTGTAGCTGACGTAGGCGAGGGTACATACATGCCACCATCTGATATGAAGTTTGAATTGGATTCCCAAGACAGATATGCAACATTGCCTCTAATTTCAAGAAAAGATCTTGATGCATATTATCCGGATGCATATATTAGCTATGTTACAGAATCAGAATATATGACAGATTGGAGTGGAAGACCATCTTCATCATTGGCAACGGTTGAATCGAGCATGTTTATCGATAAAAAGGTTAATGATGAATGGGTGCATTCGATTAAGCAATATACACTGTACAATGAGTTTGACGTTAATGGAGAGATAATGTATTCAGAGGAAGTTCCCTTTGACTGCGATGTGACAATAACGAACAAATATTTGGATGAACTAACAGCAACATATAATACAAGTGTAGAGAATATAGATGGTGAAGATAAGACAGTATATACATATACAGTTTCTGATTTGCCTTTGGGAAGAACAACGGTCTTTATGTGCACATCTGACATTGCGGTGCGAACAGGGATAGATTTTTTTCATAGTGAAGATGGAACGCTTATTTTTCAAGATTATGTTACGCAGCGATATCCTAGCGGCCGCTTTGGATTAGCAACGGATACAAGAGATAAGGATTTAGCAGTATATGTAACGGCTTTTACAAATCCTACTATCTCAGGAACAAAGGTGAGTTTTACACAAGAAACCCATAAATTGAATTTTATACAAGATGATGGTTTGGTAGCACAAGACATTGTATGGGATACTGGCGATGGGGGAATTGCAACAACCTATGGTACAGATATTGCTGGAAAAAAAGCAACAAATTTAAGTACAGGCGGTGGGGGAATTACCTACTCAAGCAGTGATACTTCTGTAGCTACGGTTAACTCAAGTACAGGAGAACTAACCATAATTGGTGCCGGAGAGGCGAAAATCACAGCAACTGCTGCAAAAGTAGAGGGAACATATAGAGAGAGCGCCATAACATATCCATTGACGGTTCACAAGAAAAACATTACGGCCAAAGTTGATACTAAGACCAAAGTTTTTGGCGAGGCGAATCCTGAATTAACCTATACAATCTCAAATACGGATTTAGTTGGTGATGATGTGAAACAAGACTTGGGCATTAACTTATCAACAGCGGCAACAGTTAAGTCGGATGTAGGAGAATATGCAATTACAGGTTCGACTTCAAGCAACAACTACTTCGTAAAAATAGAACCTGCAATCTTAACCATTACCAAGGCTTTGGCACCGAATATAAAAGATACAGTTCGAACCTTATATTATGCGATGGACTATACAAATCTTGACATCGCGATATCCACATTGCCTCAAGATTGTGGAACAATAAGCGTTGTGGCAGGAGCTGTCACGGGGGATGAGGCGATGCTTGATGGTGAGGTGCAGACGACGGACATGGGGATAAAGCTTTCAACATATGCAGGAAGTGTTGGAGATTCTATAGCCATCCCTATTACCGTGTCAATGCAAAACTATGAAGATGTTCATACCAAAGTCATTATAACGCTGGTGGATAAAACGCTTGTGACCATTACAGGTGTTAAGGTGGAAAATAAAAAATACGACGCCAATGCAATAACGGCTGTGGGTAAGCCAGTGGGAACCTATAACGATGCGAATACACCCATCATCTATACAGGCGATGATTTTCAATTTATTTGGAGGTCAGGCGCAACGACACTGCCAGAAGCACCCAAAGATACAGGGGAGTACTCATTGACCGTTAAAATACCTGATACCAATACTCAATATATCGGTCAGCTAGGTCCTATGAATTTTACAATAACACCTGCAGCATTAACCATTAAGCCAACGGATCTAAAAATATATAATGGTGCAGACCTTCCGACGCCAACAGATGTAGACTATATCGGACTTAAAGGTCAAGACACAAAAGCTGTGGTAAAGGGGTATGATTCTATGCCTGCGATAAAAATCTATCAAGCAGATGGGGTGAGTGTGTTAACCAGTAGTATGGTCAACGGAACATATCCTATTAAATTTGTGCGTACGCCATCTTCGCTTCGTGCAGATAACTATACCATAACAGTAACCAGTGGTGCGTTGACGATTACAACAAAATCTTCTGGCGGCTCCGGCGGTGG
>AYRG01000144.1_pt1 | contig 17666 bp, 16 predicted proteins | sample 183771 | NCBI WGS metagenome assembly AYRG01 (sample SAMN02391472, study PRJNA226580) | bioreactor metagenome | isolation source: day 33 sample from continuous culture bioreactor with low C:N ratio... | place: Germany: Bremen
TTTGCGTAATGAGTTGCATGACCAGACCTGCCATTGACATGGCAGCTCCGGTCAGCATCAACGCCGCAGTTCTAGGAACACGTGTTATAAAAAACATCTGCATACCATCAGATTGTCCATATATGTCATACACACCTGTAAACAACGAAATGCCGCCTAAGATAACAACAACAAATAGTGCTAACAGAAAAGATTTTGTAAAAACTGTACGCTTTGTCATTACACTATGCTCTTTCATATTACTGTTCAAAAGCTTTTGCCGTTTCTTCAAACAACTCTAGATACGTATGTATCGACTCGTTTGTATAGGTGTCTGCCGGTGCATAGATAATCTTGTCTTCGATGACCGCTTTTGTATTTTGAAGTGCCGGCGATTCATCAATAACGTCTTGAGCAGGAAGCGCATCTGTTATTGTAGAAATAGCCGCGTCACGATCAAGGACAAAAATCCAGTCCGGATTGCTTTGGGCAATGGCTTCTACAGAGATGTCATCTCCTTGATGGTCTGAGGATGCATTGTCTAGTCCCAAGGCAGGCACCCATCCAAAGATTTCATACATCGGTCCCCACACGCGACCTGATCCTGGCGCCGAAAAATTCACATCGCCTCCAGAGACAATCACACTCATCACGGTATCTGTTCCATTGTAAGCCAATCGTACTTGTTCAATTGCTTGATCAAAATCAGCATTTAATTGAGTCGCTTCTTCTGTCTTATCAAAGATTTGACCTAGCACTGTTGTTGAGTCTTTTAATCCATTCACCAAATTCTCTCCGGGTGATCCTGCGCTCTCAGAGACATCAAAGGTAAGATCAATAACCGCTGCATTTGGCACTAGTGCTTTTATATCCGCATAAAAACTTGAAAAACGTTGTCCCACGATAACAAGCTCCGGATCAAGCGCTGCAATAATCTCTAGATTTGGCTCACGGTGATTTCCAATATCTTGAACCGCTTCATCTTGAACATAGGATATATCCCCAGGCATAACCGCTTTAGGAACAGCTGCCAGTTCAATCCCCCAAGTCGATAGCGTCTCAAACGTTCGATTATCTAGTGCAACAACCCTCTTAGGATTAACCGGAACTGTCACTGTTCCATGTATATCTGTAATTTCCACTACCCTCTGAGCTTCTTGGGTCGTAGTATCTTCTGATGTTGCGCCTTCTTCTGATGGCGTTGCTTCATTGCCTCCAGATTGTTCACTCGTATTTGCACATGCGCTCAGCAGCATGACAAATAATGCAAGCATAATAGGTATATTAATCATCTTTGTTCTTTTCATTTTTTCTCCTTTATCTAGGTGTCTCTAATTATTTTTTGATGTTCTAATATCAAACATAGCTTCTTTAGATGCATCTAATCATATTGACAAAAGATTACGCCATTGTTATTATTGATATTGATTATCACTTTCGTTATTATAACAGAGGATGCTTCGACCGTATTTGATTATATTCATGCTTTTATTATTATATTTATTTGAAATGGGTGAAAAAATGAACGAATCTATGATAAATAACACACTAGAAAATTTTTTCATATGCACAAATTTACCTATATTAGCTTTATCCAAAAAAGGGAAAATTATAGGTTCTTTTGGCTATAATACTATTTTTCAACAATTACTTGATGACAATAAGGTGACTGATTTGGCTCTTGAATACGATTTTTCTTCAAAGTCCCATAGATACAGTATCCAGTCATATAAGGGAGAGTTTCACTTTACCCTATGTTATATTGATAGTATTCGCTCTAAGAATTGTATTTATATACTCGGTCCTCATTCTTGCGGCACAAACCATGCCTTAGGTATTGTTCATAAGCCCAAATGCCTTATTCCGAATTTATTAAGCCTATTATATGAGCTTGAGCAGACGTCCTTATCTTGCAGTCATTATCATTGCCAACATAGTTATCATATAAAAAAAGCAATTGATTGTATACATGCCAGGTATGATGAAGATATTAGCTTAGATGATGTAGCGACATATCTTGATCTTAGCAAATCCTATTTTTGTACGCTACTTAAACGAGAAACCGGCAAAACGTTTACATCCATATTAAATGAAATACGTATTGAAAAAAGCAAGAGCCTCCTTCTTGAAGATCATACTTCAATACTGGATGTCGCTCTTGCTTCTGGATTTAATAATCAAAATTATTATAATATTACTTTTAAAAAACTATCTGGAATGACGCCCTTGGAATATAAAAAGAAATACTTTTCTTAGGAATAAATTAGCGTATTATGATATTAAGTGTTTTTTACGGAATGTCATTTAATACTCCAATAAATATCGGCATACTAAATTCATTGTCAACGAGCATGAAGAAAAATGGGCGATTCAAATTGATTATCTTCGGTTCATTAAGCTCAACGCTCCCAGACTTCATTTCTATTGCGGTAATAGCTCCTGCCTTTGTCCCTTTTTCATTAACCTCAATTTTTGTCTTGTGAATAACACGATTTATGAAAATATTACCGTTAGTCGACTGCCCTAGAGCGCTAAAATTTGCTGCATTCATGTCAAAAGCATCTGTTATCCCCATTTTCTTTAATATTCCCGAAAGCTCTGTATCATAGTCGAAAGAAAATTTAGGCATAAATACCTGAACCTTTTCATCCTGCTTATTTTTTACAGCCTCAATAAGTACCTGTCCATGCGTTTTCTCATCAACCCAAGCATTGATATCATTTTTTGTGTTATTATCAAAAGGAGCTTTATATATTTCTGCATCATAGTAATCTTTATTTGTTTGCAAAAACTCTTTCGTCACAGTCAAAGATGCTTCGTCCTTAAACCAGATTGAATTAGCAAGACTTACCTTATACTTGTCAGCTGTAGGAAGATAAGTATTATAAGCATATAAATATTCATTTAGGCTGCCTATATCTGTACCAAGAGCTTCCTCTAGCTGTACAAGGGTCTCATTTTTCGCACCATTTGCCACCATAGATAACGCACAAGTAACAGAAAGTGGTGAGATAAGCATGTTTTTTTCCTCATAGGCTTCTTCAAAAAGACTAAGAGAAAAATCCATTACTTGTGTTGTTTTGTCCATATGATTTTCTTGAGGATCATCAAGAACTATTGGTGCAATGTCATTGCGCTTAATACCTGACATTAAATTATCAGCAGTCACCGCTGTAGATCCACTACAAGCAGTCAATGTAAGTATAGTTACCATTAAAAAACTTATTAATTTCATATAAAATACCTCCTATATAAGTTGGACGGTATTTTTCTACAAATGTTCCCAGCGCATTATGCATATGATTTGCTTAATTTGGTTTTTATTTTAAATGCATTTGCATTGGGTAGGAAAGATATTCAACATTATCCATTTTTTCTATAGTGTAATATCCTGCTGGTGCTTGAAGAACCAATGGAATTCTATTCACAATGGTTGCACATGTATGCTCAACCGTTGCTGGTTTTTTAACAAAGAATGTTGTGTCCGGTTCTCCTGTAATCTTCCAGTCACACATGTCTCCATCTTCCGGTCCATAGACTTTACCAATACACTGCGTCTCAATGATTGGGCCTTGGAATGTCTCAGTGGTTACAACAGCACTCATACCGATACAGTTCCCCTTAGGAATCGTCTTTCCTAGTGTTTCTGAATATAGGTCCGTATCATAAAAATATGGGATACATTTTTGTGTCTGGGATTTGATGGTCCAGCCCATTTTAGAACATAATGCTTCATTTGAATTCCAGACATAGGCTGGTTCTAACGTTTCAGGGTGTGCAATTTGTTCTTCAAACTCCTCTGGCGTAAGTCCTGCACCATGTGCTTTGGCAAGAGCTAGTCCATACTCCTCAACGTTGTAACTCACTGCACCTTCTATTTTATCGATTCGATGAACGCCTCCAGCAACACAGCCAATCATATTCACCCAGTAAATATCTTGCATACCTGAACCGGTAATTGTACAGTTGTTTTCTTTTGCAAGCTTATCTAACTTATTGGTTATCGTTGGAGCTGTTGTCCATGGATAGATTGCTTCTTCACACGTTGTAATAACATTAATTCCGCGGCTTACAAGTTTTTCATAGTGAACCATCATCTCATCCATAAAGCTAAACAAAGTAACCAGTGCTACATCTGCATCGCATTCGTCAAGAACTGCATCTGCATCACTTCTAATAGTAACCCCTAGCTTAACGCCCAGCTCTGCATAATCACCTACATCCATTCCTACTATAGCTGGATCAATGTCGATTGCCCCAACAATCTCTGCGCCCTTTTCATAAAGATAGCGAAGGCTATACTTAGACATCTTTCCACACCCATATTGAATCACTCGAATCTTTTCATTAAACATTATTACATCCTCCTTCTAAAATTTTTTTGTTAATTTTAGTATAAGGGTTATTGTTAGAATAATGTCAAGGAAAGATTGTTATTTTTTTAATAATATTTTAGATTAAAATTTAATAGGTATCTGTAGTCTTAAAAACATACCCCGTTCAGCTTCTTCTAAAAGCGGCAATTCTGCTAAGACCTCACATATATAGTCTCCGACTATCGTATACCCCTTCTCTGCAATCATATCCAGTAGCCGATTTATATAGGCTTTTTCTTTTTCAAATTTATCGCAATAGATACATAGATAGATATTTGGCGGCACTTGGATGGTTAGGTTTTCAGGGACATAATCATTATCGACAAAAACAAAGATCTCATTTGAATAAAATTTTCTTTTTTCCAAGTTTTCTTTTGTTAACAACGTGCCTGCATTACAAAAATAGATTTGTGGGAGTCTATTCGCTATCAGACTGTTCTTTAATTTTCTTAGCATTTTTTCATACATTTCAATTCCATGATCATAAAAATTCAATCCTGAATCAATACAATACATCTGACGTTTTTCGATATACTCTAATATGATTGTTCCGTCGGGAGGTGCGGTTTCATAGCGCTCATAGCTTCGTAACGTACGTTCAACCGCTCGCATTTGATATTCTAACCCACGAATCTGTTCTTCTATCTGATGCATATTTTTATGAAGTACGCTTTTAATAAAAGAGGGTTCATTAAGGTCTAATTGCTTTTTTATGTCTTTAAGTGTCATGCCTATGGATTTCATATATTGGATCATATCCAAACGGGCGCTTTGTTTGATGCTATAATATCGATATCCGGTTTCTTCATCGACTATCAGTGGTTCTAATAGTTGCATTTTGTCGTAATATCGCAGCGCCTGCTTCGATACATTATTAAGTTTTGCCATTTGTCCAATCGACAATTTTTCCATAATCACACACGCCTCCGTTAAATTTTTGTCAATGTCGAACCTTATAGTCGTCATAATGATGTAACCGATGTTGCTACTGCTATAGCTACATCGGTTATATTCCTTCTTATATTGGTCAATCAACTGTTTTAATTCCTTTGCCTGCTGAGTCTATACTTTATCGACTTATCTTTAGCCTAGTATATATAGACCCAATTGTCAAGCGGTAGCTCAACACGTTTTTCCACAGTTATCTAAAAATCATCATATAATTATCCCCTAAATCCACATAGTCCTCCTTATATAATCCAAATTGGACCAACTCTTTTTCAAGCATTTCAGGAGATATTCTCGATTCAAGCAAAGGTCCAAAAAATCTTTTTTCTTTTTTGCACTCAACGACCACAAGTTTCCCATCTTCCTTTAATACGCGTCTGACTTCTTCAAATACCCGTCTTGTCTGCAGAGGAAAATCCATCATATGTAATACTGTAGCAATCATGCAAACATCTATTGTCCCCTTATCAAAAGGGACTTCTCGGCGAATATCGGCAACAACCGGATATAGATTATGGATGCCCAGTTGTTTTGCCTCTTCTTCGAGTGTCTCGACCAGCTCAGGCCAACAATCAAGTGCGTATACACGCCCAGTTGTATCCACCAATGTGGCTGCATGCATTGAATAATCTCCTGCGCCACAACCCAAGTCCAAAAAAGTATCTCCTGATTTTAGACCTATTTTTTCAAATACTTTTGTTGCATCTTGCATATGAAAACTACTCGGTCCACGTCGATTTTTCTTATCCCGGCAACGGTGTCCTTGATCTTTTTTATTATGATTACAAACGGTATTGTTATTACAGGGTATATGATACATACGTTACTCCTTTCTTACAAATAATAGATAAATGAATCTATTTTTGTTTGGTCATTCTCATTTTTATTTCCATCAAAGGTCAGATTTAACACCGGTTTTGTTTTTTCTTCTTTAAATCCTTTTTGGAGCATTCCCAGTACAATACCTGTGTTTTCATAAATTGATGCCGATGTAATGACTCCATCTACCCTATCTGATATACACAGTTGCTTTGCTTGTCTATATCTGCCATGTGCCCCAGAAAAATACCCAAGCGTTCTATCTGCGACTTGAACTAGTTCATCAATCGCCTCTTCGTAAGGACTCCAATCCGATAGTGTATCGGCAATCTCTTGAATTCTAGTTTTGAATTGATTTAACCTTTGTTCCATGAGGTCAGATTGCTCATTTTTATTTTGATCTGCATAATCACGCCACATCATCCATAGCGTTTCTCCAAAGGGGCTGTATACAATCCGATGTCCTTTTTTCTCAAGCTCCTTAAACGTATTATTATTCAAGCGTTCATCCAATAATATGCCGGATTCGCCTACAGCAAGAATCTTTTTGTTAAATGGTGTTTGCTCAAGCTGTGCTACAACTTCTTGCCCTATCTTCTTAAGCTGACTTAGGTTGAATTCTTGATTTTTTATACTTTCAAGCATTTTCTCTACATATTGTTGTCTTGAACTTTGAGGGGCACACCAAACTATATCCCCAGCAAGTAGACATAGTATGATTTCATCAAAGACGTGCTCTTTTTCGCATAGGAGATCTTCCCAGTATGGCGATATGATGTCGATGTTTTCATAACCTTCTTCATCAAATATAGTCCTAAGCAGCCGACTATATTGACCATCGGTTTCTGTTCCTTCATTTTGAGGAATGACAAATGCCGCTTCATCGATTTGCTCCTGTGTCAAGGTGGCTAACTGTGTGAAAATATTTCCCAAAAATGCCGTCAGTGAAAAATACTCTTCAGATACTGTAAATCTGCGCCCCATTTCTATAGATGCTTTACATGATGGTGGAAGGGTCTGGGCATTTACCCCTCTTTGTCTGAGTAATTCTTGATACATGTTACTGTATGGATACATATGTGGTATGTAAAGCGTCTTTGCTTTTTTTGTATCTGCAAGTTCAAGTTTTACATTTGTCTCTATATGTTCAATACTGTTGAGATATGTTTGTATCGGACTCGCTTTTTTTATCTCTATATTTTTTATACTATTGATAAACGCTTCTACACGCGTTATGATTCCCACTCCAGATGAATGCTCATCGATTTCAATATGCAGATAGGGTTTTCCCTTCATTTCTTCTCTAAAATAATGCGCTAAGATAGAGTCAGGTCCACATCCGTGATGAGTAAGAAAAATAGCATATAAATTAGGATGTTCACGTATCAACTGTGCAGGTTCTATAATATGCTGTCCAAAAGGCCAAAACATATTGGGATGCTCTTTTGATATATCGCCTTCAGGCAAATCATAAAACGGAAACACTTTATATCCCATCTGTTCTAGTTTTTGAGGAATATTCATGTTAAGTACAGGATCAGCTACTCCATATATTTTTGATACCATCACAAAGGCAATCTCATCGGGTTGAAGTTCACTCATGACTTCTTGACTATTGTCTTGCATGCGTTCTTCAAAAGCGTTGGCTGCTTCTAGACCCAAATCAAGTGCTTGGCGCGTTTGTTCCGGTGTTTTGCCTAACTGCTCTCCTATTATCAAAAAGCTCTTCATAATGGATTCTTTTCCCATATGAAAGGCCATCGTTGGAGACAATAATTTAATACCTTTTTTATCCAATTCCATTGCTCGATTCATGACTTTAAATGAAAGCTGCATAAATGCACAGCCATAGTTTTTTCGGCTTTGAGAGCCTGGGTGGTCCACCGTCACCAAATCAGGAAAAAAGATATAATCTACTTTTTTTAACATCAATTCAGCTACATGCCCGGTAATCAACTTGATTGGAAAGCAGGTTTCATCCATAGCATATTTTTGTCCAAGGGCCAATGTATTTTCATCCGTCGGATCGGAGAGCATAACATCCATCCCTAAATTTTTGAAAAAAGAATAAAACATAGAGAACATGCCGTAAGTAAACAGTGCTCTTGGAATACCCACTACTTTTTTTGAAGAGTTTTCCAAAACATAATCGTTAAATACTATTTTATTCACATTTTCATCATAATGTGTAGATGCTATGGGTTCCGCCGTTATCTCCGCATTTTTTTCCGGGGCTTTTTGGAGGGTTACATCAAATCCCTTAAAAGAACTAACAGTCTCACCCATCTCTTCCATGGCAAGAACTGCCGCCCCATAGGCACCGGTCACACTAAAAAATGGAGGTACAATGATTTCTTTTTTTGTTACTGCTCTAAAGGCGTTGACAACTCCTTGGTTATAGGCAAGACCTCCTTGCAAGAAGATTTTATTTCCTATTTTCTTTTGTCCGACAACCCGATCAAGATAATTTTTAACAATCGAGTAGCATAATCCTGAAATAATGTCATCAAGCTTTGCCCCCCCGGCTAAGCACGAGGCAATATTTGTCTCTATAAAAACGGTACAACGTTCTCCTAAGGCAATCGGGCGATTGCTTTTAAGTGCTATCTGTCCAAAATCTTCGATTGCGATGTTGAACTTCTTGGCTTGTTCCTCGATAAAGGAACCTGTTCCGGCCGCACATATTTTATTCATCTGAAAATCTGCAACGGATCCGTTTTCAATACGGATAAATTTTGAGTCTTGTCCACCAATCTCAAAGATCGTGTCTACATCTTCACAGATGTGAACCGCAGCTTTTGCCTGTGCTGTAATTTCGTCTTTGATTACGTCTGCACCAATCATTTTTCCAATCATATATCGACCAGAGCCGGTTGTTCCTACCCCAATAATATTAATCTTATCCCCATAATCCCTGCGTATCTCTTGTAGCCCTTTTTGAACTGCTTGCATTGAATTGCCAAGTGTTCGTAAGTATTTGCATCCGATAATCTCTTGATTTTTATCCATCAAAACCAGATTTGTACTTGTTGAGCCAATGTCTATTCCCAAGTAGCATTCCACGTGACCGCTTATTTTATCTATAGCATTACAGTGATGCTTATCTTCGCTATCTCCTATCCCGTAGTCTGATAGTTTTGGAAGGATTATATCATCGTCTTGCATTAATATCTCATCCCCATGTTCTGTTCGTTCAATAAGTTCTCGGATATTGATAGGTAGTTTTTTTTCTCGTGCAATATTTGCAACACCTACCGCTCCAATACTTCCCAAATACTTAGGGAAAATCAATTCTTCATCTTCTAATTCCAGTACTTCCTTAAGTGCCGTGTGAATCGCTTCATTGTGTGCAACACCTCCAGAAAATAAGATCGGCTTTTGGAGCTGCAATTTTTTTATAACGGTTCCTTTGTAGTTTCTAACAAGGGCATACGCTAAACCTAATAGAATATCTTCTACTGGAACGCCTTCTTGCTGATGATGAATAATGTCTGTTTTTGCAAAAACGCTACAACGTCCTGCGATCCTTGGTATAGACTTTGCTTTTTTTGCAAGATTGGAATAATCTGCTAAGTCTAGGTTAAGCCTTGACATCTGTTCCTCCAAAAACGATCCTGTACCCGAAGAACAATTAGAATTCATGGAGATCTCAATACCTGAGTTGTCATCTGCACTCAGTCCTGTAATAAATCGTGCACTTTCTCCACCAATATCAATAATCGATCCTACTCCCGAATGCTCAGCGATTGCGCCTTCAATAACTGCGGTTACGTCATTGACCGATGTAATACTCTTTTCTGAACTCAAAAACTTCGTCCCACTGCCTGTCACTGCTCCAAAAGTAATATCATCCGGATGGTAATGCGTGACTAATGTCTTTAAAATTTTTAGCAATGTCTTCTTGATGCTTCCCTTATGCATTTGGTAATGACTAAACTTGATATTTTGGGCTTTGTCTGTCAATACGACTTTTACTGATGAATAGCCAATGTCAACTCCAATACTGTACATGTGTTTTCCTCCTGTGGTAATCTATTTTTTTGCATTTCTCGTAAACAGCAAGATTGCAATTGATTATCATTTACACCATGCATGCATTATAGTACAATTATTATATACAAAGAGTATCTGCAGATACTGTCTATAATAAAATTTAGGAGGTTGCCATGAGCTCTACATTGTCTAGATTAGAGGATTGTATTTTGTTTAAGGGGAAGTGCTTGGATGAAATTAAAGAACTGCTTTCACAACTTCAAGTGAAAGAGGAAGATTTTTCTGAGGGTGAAACTGTTTTTTCTCCTATCGAACTTGCTGATAGAATTGGAATCATACTTTCAGGTGCCGTTGATGTCCAAAAGCTCTTTCCAAACGGCAAAGTCGTTATTCTCGAAAGAAAAAATGCACCGGATATTATCGGTGCATCTTGTGTGTTTTCAAAATATGATTATTATCCAGATAATATTATTGCCCATAAAGCCACAAAGATTTTGTTCATAACAACATCTGATTTGCTCCGCCTTTTCGCACATGACACACAATTTTTATTGAATTTTCTTGAAGTTACTTCCAACGCTGCACTTCTTCTAAAGCACAAAATCGGAATATTGTCCTTAGACTCGATTCAAGAAAAAATCGCCGGATATCTTATCCACTATTTTCACTATGAAGCTGATGACAAGGAGGTTTATCGTATCACTCTCCCCTTTTCAAAAAAGGCTTGGGCAGAATATATGGATGTCTCTAGAACTTCCCTGTCACGCGAATTAAGAAAACTTGAAACCGAAGGTGTCCTTAGCTTCTATAAACGAACCATCACAGTCCTAGATATGAACCGATTAAACCAGATTCTTTCCCTATAGATACATGGGTGCATTAACGTGGCGGCTACTTTATAACTTGCACACCTTGTACCCAAACCTCTTTTATATTTTCTCTTTGTGCAAGTAACAGCACTTTATGAAGTAAGTCTTCCTTGGACTTCTCCTGATTATATCTTGGCAAGTTCTCACAAATATTGACCACTTGTGCATCAAAAATATATCCCGGTTCAAACTTTCCAAGTTTTAGATTAAGCGCCAACCCACCGGCTACGGTTGCCATATAAAATGCCGTGTTCAATGTAATCGCGCTATTGTTAACACCTCTCTTGTCGCTAGGAAGGTTTGGATTAACTCCATCTTGCAGCATTTTGGATGAAATCACGGCTTGGCGGATTGCTTGATACATGCTGGGACTATAGCCTCCCGAGATATCCGTAGCCAATCCTATATTCACCCCTTGTTCCATCAGACGTCGTACGGGTAATACCGAATTGGCAAAGTAGCTATTAGATAACGGGCAATGGGCTATACTTGCTCCTTTTTGAGCTAGCAATTCTCCGTCTGATTCTTCCAAAAAATTAGCATGGGCTAAAATAGTTTTTGAAGTTAATAATCCATAGGTATCTAATGCCTGTGCATCATTCATCCCAGTCTTTTCTTTGACAAATCCATGTTCCCAATCGCTTTCACTTACATGAGACTGTATGTACGCATCATGCTCTTGTGCAACCTTTCCAAGCATAATCAGTGCCTCACGGCTACATGTCGGTATGAATCGTGGTGTTACAACCGGATACGCCTTTTGATGATAGCGTACTTGCACCTTTGTTATCTGGTTAATCAACTCCACTGTTTTTGATGCCGATGTACTTGCATTGGCATCTCTATAATATGATGGCGCATTGTCTTGTTCATCCATTGCAACCGTTCCGACAAACCCTCGTTGCCCTTTTTCTGCACACAGTTTGCTTAAAAGCAAGGTTGTCTTGGGATCAACGGTTGCAAAGTACATCGCCGAAGTCGTTGCATTATTTAATGTCGTCTGAACAACTTCACTATAAATGCCATAAGCCGTCTCAACATCCTCAAGTTTTGATTCTAATGGGAAAGTATATTCTTGTAACCATACTTCAAGTGGTTTATCTAATGCCATCCCTGCCTGTGGCCATTGAGATGCATGTACATGCAAATCAACAAATCCCGGCAAAAGAATCTGATCTTTATCAAGTATCTTCAATCGACCTTCCAGCATATATTGCATACGAAGTTCATTATACTGGCTGGCTTCTTGCCCGACAACTTTTTGTATGATCCCGTCGTCATTAATACATATCAAACACTGTTCTAAGTAGCAAACACTCTCTTTATCCCTGGAATAAAATCCATTGCCCTGTATCACTTGCTTAAACATAAACTAACCTCTTTTCTTACTATACACTCGAATTCGTATCACTATCTTTTGTCAAAAGTATTTTTGCTATTTCTTTTGCATATAGTGCAGCCTCTTTTTCTTCATTAAGGTATGCTTGCACAATTGAACCTTCGATAAGTATCATCAGCTGTTTGGCAACTTTCTCTTTTTGTTCAATGTGTGTCGACATAAGAATATCTAGGATCGTCTTATATAGCATTTCTTTATGTTTTTTTGATATTTCATAGACACTTGGCTTTGTATGTCCTAGTTCGCCTGACGCATTGATAAATGCACACCCTCGAAATTGATTTTCATGAAACCATTGCTCAAGGGCATCAAAAATTGCCAGCACTTTGTTCACAGGTGCATCTTCTTTTTCAATATAGCTATTGAGCCAATTCATCCATTTTATATCTCTATCTTCTAAGTATGCTTCAACCAGTTTATCCTTTGAACTAAAATATTTATACATTGTATTTAGAGCAACATTTGATTCTTCTACAATTCTATCTATTCCGACAGCCTGAATACCTTCACTGTAAAATAAGGCTTCTGCTGTATTTATTATTCTTTCTGATGCAGATATCTTATCTTTTTTATTATTTTTTTTCATGGCGTAACCCTCCTATTTTCTACATTATAGCAACATTAATATATAAATTCCACTTTAAAATCAAAATAGGCGTTGACAGTAGAACGATAGTTCTATATAATAACATTACAAAGTAGAACGTTGGTTCTACCAAAAACTAAGGAGGAACAATTATGAATAAAAAAGTAGAAGGTTTTAGATTAGGAATATATGTTTTTAAGGATGCTGAAGTGATTGATTATGCAGGACCCTATGGCGTTTTTTCCACAGCAAGAAGATTAGATCCAGGTTTAGATGTGTTTTTTATTGCTGACGCAAATAAACCAATCCAAACGCAAGCAGGGCTTACTGTCCTACCAAATTATACTTTCAATGATAACCCAACTGTTGATGCTTTTTTAATACCAGGAGGCCATGGAACACGTCAAGAGACATATAATAAGACCTTACATAATTATATATTATCTCTCCCAGAAACCACTCTATTGACAAGTGTATGTACAGGTTCTTGGATATATGCGAATATGGGACTTTTAGATGGTCTCTCCGCAACGAGCCGAAAAGAGCCGGATCGAATTGAAGCGAGTCCATTTGGCCTTGTCCCAATCGAAAGACTTGCACAACTTGCTCCAAAATGTGAAATCAATCGGGCAAGAGTTGTTGATGCTGGACGAATCATAACCGGAGGCGGTATTTCTGCCGGAATGGAAGTTGGATTCCACCTATTACGACGTGCCGGATATGATGAAGATTTTATTATGGAAGTAGCACGTATTATGGAATACCATAAAGCATATGAAGTATTAAAAGATGACATCGACTATACAGCCAAAGAATAGAGCGACTCTGTCGCGTTACTCAAAGAGATATTATTCGCGACAGGAAAGGTTCTTGAGATGAACAATAGATACCACTAAAAAAACCTTTCAAAACGAAAGGTTTTTTTAGTGGTATCTCAGCCCTTATCTGTATTCTTTAACTTGATCGGAAAATATCGCTGCATTTGTTTATAGCCTAGCCCTTTTTCAATATCTTGATACTCTGGGTCTCTACCTTCTTCGTATAAGTATGGCATGTTAAACATTACATCACGTTGTGTATCAAGAACAAAATTTGTATTTTCAATCCATTGACGCACTTTCTTCTCTACTTTATTTATACTTTCATTATCCTCATCAATACTCACCGCCATAGCATATAATCCTCCAGGATAATCTATAATCTTAAAGGGAGTGACCTGATCTAGTGTGACCTCTTCTTTGACCGCACAAATCCATTCTGCTTTATCTTGTTTAAATAACAAAAAGTCAAAACAATCAAAAATAACAGGTTTATATAGTTGCTCATATTGCCATAATTGAAACATGTATCCGCCACTTTTGAACATATCATCCCATGATTGTTCTCCCACAGTCACCGCCCGAAACGGCGGTATTTTAAGCACCATGATATCGGGCACTTTTTTATCCAATCGCTCGGTTATCTCAAGCAAGCGGTTGATGTTGGATGGTTTTCCAATATAATCAATACTGACTAACTGCGTCTCAATCTCTTTCGCTTTATTATACAAAAGTTTTACATTGGAATTATCTGAAAAATTCAATGCTTCAATCTCATGTATAAAATCAAGAATAATGTCTTTCAACTCATGTAATAATGCCACTTCGTCATCAATATTATCTACTTTTTTACTCAACACTTCTAGAACAATCTCTGAACCTGATGTGTTAAATACGCGCTGAATATCTTTAATACTAATGTTGAGTTTGCGAAGTATAAGGATTTGCTCTAGTCTTTTTACAGCTTTCTGATCATACATTCTGTATGCATAATCTTCACTTCTTGTACTGGATAATAGCCCCATATCTTCATAATAGCGAAGTGTACGAGCTGTAATATCATATTTACTTGACACGTCTCTGATTTTAATTAGATTGCTCATCATTTACCTCTTTTCTAAAATATTTGTTAACCTTAGTATAAAGGCTTACCCAAAGGAAGAGTCAAGGCAAAATATATGCCCTGCGTCTTTAACTATTGTTCATCGCTACAGTAGTTAAGAATTGCCCTATAGATAAAGTCGCTCAAGTCTTCATCACTAAATTGGTTTATATATTTTTTGAATCGACTATCGTAAGTATATGTGCGTGCAATACATTTGAGTATTTCCCTATCGCATTCGAAAAAATCTTGAAAGCTATCTGCCCACTGTTTTACAATGGCTTGTACTTCTTTAGATCCGGGAGATTTTTTTATATGTTCTCCAAATAGCATAAATATCTTGTCCATCTCTTCTCCAAATGCTTCAAAGATCTTTTCTTTTTCGGCATCGGTCCATCGCGACATATTTTCCTCATATTCTTTATATTTTTCTGTTTCACCATAAACAAGTTTTGCTTCCCGCTTATGTTGCTCCTTTAATGGAAGCACACTTGCATCTTCAAAGATATCTAATGCCAAGATGTTTTCTCCCGACAAATAGCGTTCTAGATTTGACATCATTTTTTCAAGCTTTTGCCTTTTTTTAAATAAAATCTTGTAATGACCTTTTAGCACTTTGTTTTGCTCGTGCCGTGATAATCGTAATATACCGGCGATCTCTTTCAATGACAGGTCCATCTCCTTCAAGAAAAGAATAATTTGCAAACGTTCAAAATCCTCCACCGTATATAAGCGATATCCTTGAGTAGATATCTGTGTTGCCTTTAATAGCCCTATTTCATCATAGTAGTGTAGCGTCCTACGTGTAATCCCTGTTATTTTCGTAATCTCCTTGACTGTATAAGACTGCTTTCTCATTTTTCTCCCCTCGTGGCCTTTGGTTATAGCATAGTTGTCTATTCCAAAATCTCCATGTCCTCAATCCATGCTTGAACTGTTGTGTCATCAAAATCACTTGTTGTGTCAAACCCTGATAATATTATTGCTCCGGGACACTCTCTAGTTATATTCGCTACGATCTGCCCAAATCCGCCGCCGCCATGTGTACAAAACGGAATAATCGTTTTATCCTTCCAATCAAAGCTACGTAAAAAGCTTAATAGTGGTGGTGCAAAAGACTTAAACCAGTTCGGGGTTCCTACAAAAACATAATCATAATCATGAATAGGTTCATTTCCAGATAAAAGTTTCGGACAATATCCTCTTTCAATCTCATTTCTTACTTCCTTTGTTGCTCCATGGTAGGTAAATGAATACGGTTTTTTGGGACATAGTTCTCGAATATCTCCATCCGTAATAATTGCAATATCTTCCGCCAAATTTTTTGTTGTATTTGAATAAGAATAATATACAACCAATATTTTTGCCATAAGCAACTCCTCCAGCATCCTACAGAATGCGCTTTTCTACTTTTTTCTTAATTATAATCTGTAACGTAACGTAACTGTCAACCCCAAAATTTTAATATAGCAAGAAAGTTCTATTTTTCTATAAAAAAAGCGTAAGAGCAAATGGCTCTTACGCACATAACAGATGTTTTATATACTTATTCTTCCATAAATCGCTTAAGCACCATGGCTGCTTCTGCCCTTGAGGCTTTTGCTTTAGCATCAAGTGTATTATTGGCTTTACCTGAAATAATCCCCTCTTGATAAGCCCATTGCATGGCTTCAAGTGCCCAATCACTGATTTGAGAACTATCTGTAAAACTTGATATGTCCCTTGATTGTGTAGTATTGATGTTTTTATATTTTGCATAATTCATTAATATCACACTCATCTGTTCTCGTGTAATGCAATCCATCGGTCCGAATTTGTTGTTGTCGTATCCTTTGATAATTCCATTATCAAAGGCCCAGGTTATCGCATAACTATACCAAGCATCCTTATCAACATCAGAAAATTGCTGACGGTTTGTATCAACTGCCGGCTCATTCTCTAACCTATAGAGAATGGTTATAATCATCGCTCGGGTCGTGTCTCCTTCAGGGTCAAATGTATCCTTAGCTACACCAGCCATTAGTTTATTCGCATTTACATAGCGAATCGCCTCAAAATACCATGCAGTGTCATGCACGTCAGCAAATGGATTAACCCATGTTTTTGTTTGGTCATAGCCAATCGCATAAAGGGATAAATGATTGGTTGTAAAAATAACATGCTTGGTTTTTATGTCATACATGGTCGACACTTTTTTGATATTGCCATAATCATCCACATACCAGACCACAATCCCTGAAGGTTCCTCCCCTTCTTTTAATGTATATGGAATACTTAGGGTCAGTAATCCTCCATCAAAATTAGAAATATATGCGTCCCCCGCTTTAATCGAAATATCATATACAGGTGCTTCACCTATAGCCGCTTTTTGTTTTGCATTCAGTTCCTTGTCTTTATCTACTTTTCCTAGATTAATGCTAATGTCTGATGTGCCTGCTTGCTTTGCAATCGATTCTAGTGTCTTATCCTCGATATCCATTATTCCCACTTCTGAGGCAATCGTTACCAGACCTGTTTTACTATCTGCCAACGCCTTTATTGATTGGTTCTTCATCTGAACCGTCACCGCATTTACATTTTTTGTATTCTCTACATTAAAAGCAATCGTTGCTCCCTTGGCTATCTTTTCCAAGGCTTCTGTAACCATGTTGCTATCCACCGATGCTTGTGCACGTCGATTTTTCACCGTAGAGGTCACACTTGTTTTTACTTCCTTCTCATCACCAATCGCTGGTGTAGATCCCCCTCCTGCGCTGCCGCCTCCACCGCCGGAGCCG
>AYRG01000157.1_pt1 | contig 16053 bp, 18 predicted proteins | sample 183771 | NCBI WGS metagenome assembly AYRG01 (sample SAMN02391472, study PRJNA226580) | bioreactor metagenome | isolation source: day 33 sample from continuous culture bioreactor with low C:N ratio... | place: Germany: Bremen
ATTCACCATTCACCATTCACCATTCACCATTCACCATTCACCATTCACCATTCACCACTCGTTACTTGTTACTCCTAAAAACACTCCACGCCAAAAGTACCCAAGAAATCACCATCAAAACTCCTCCAATAGGAGTAATAGCGCCTAACCACTTTATATTAAGTATCACCAATAAATACAGTGACCCACTAAAAATCATCACCCCTGTAAACATCAAATTACCTGCCATATTGACAAGTTTAGTGGAATTTACATGCGCAATAAAAGCCACACCTAAAAGTCCAAGAGCGTGGTAAAACTGGTATTGCACCCCCGTTTGATACACACTTAACATATCTGGTGTGATTATTTTTTTTAATCCGTGTGCACCAAATGCCCCCAAACTCACTGCTGTTGCCATTAATAAACACGCCATGATTAAAAATCTTTTACTTATTGCATTCATACTTTGTCCTTGATTTTTTCGAAGTATAACTAAATTGAGGTTATTTTAACAATTCATACGGTTTCATCTCAAAGAGTTTTGCCAGTTTATAGACATGCTCAATATTAAAATGTTTTCCGTATCGTAAATTTTCACAATTGGAATAAAATGCCACTGATTTTATGCCAATTTCTAAAGCCACTTCAAGCTGTTTCATATTTTTTTCTATCCTCTTTTTTTTTATGGTATTTGACAACTTCCTATGAAACTCACTTATCTCTTCTTCACTCGCATTTGAAAAATTTAAATCCATTCTTTATCCTATAGGATATTGTAGAAACATAACTATATAGTTATAATTTGTTTTTTTCTTTATTCTATAGGATAAATATGGCGTTAGAAAATAGGATATTGTCTGATATGTGGAATAAAACAAAAAACAAAACAGAAATGCAAAATAAAATAAGTATGGGTTATATTAGTCAATGATTGATTTAAAAAAATAATCAATGGGTATATTTAAAATTTTACTTATTTTATATAGATGTTCGACATTAAAATGTTTGCCATTGGTATATGGTTCACATGCCGAAACCAAACTGACTGATTTATAGCCCATTTCATAGGATAAATCAAGTTGTGTCAAGCCTTTTTGTGTTCTGTATTTTTTAACATTTAGCCCAATCGTTTTATGTAACATTTCTATTTCGGAAGTTGTAAAATTATATTTTGCCATTAAAACCCACCATAGTAATTTATAAAGAGCTAAGTTTAGTTGTAATGTTAGCTAAACTCAAACTACTATGGTAGTTTATCTACCCAAAAAGGATTGAACAATGAGTAAAAAGGTGTATGAATTTAAAGAAAATTCACAAGCAAAACATCTGTTATGGACATTTGACTACTTTGACTATTTTATCAATCATCAAAAGAAAATACAATCATTCAATTTAAAAAATTGCGTTGATACTTTAATTGATATGATTGAACCATTGTTTGGTAATAACTTTATAACCGTTTATAACAATTGCCAAGAGATTTATCTCAAAGAGTATGAATCTGAACTTACTGTTGCTTTGTTAAATATTCTTAATAATTCTTTATATGAGTTGACAAAAAACACCACTCGTCTGAAGCGTTATATTGTTATTGATACCCAATTAAAAGATGGTTTTATCCATATAGAGATAAAAGACAGTCGTGAAAATATCAACACTCATACCCTATTAAAACAATTTACCTCCACTCTTGAACTCAAAAACAATCCCGATACTCGGTTGTTTTTTTCTCATAAAATTATCCAAGAAACCATCAAAGGTGAATTGTCAGTTGAAAAAAGTACTCATATACTCAAAGATGAAACTTTTGCTTGTGTTAATTTTATTATTAAAATAAAAGAGTATCCCGATGAATAATTACAATAATTTAATGAAAAAACAAGCCAAACTGCTGCAAATAGGGGAAGTGATGCAAAATATTATGCATCAATGGAAACAACCTCTTTATGTCTTATATACGATGACTTCAGGGGCTATTGTTAAACATGAATTGGGCATGGAAAATGAAAACACCTATAAAGAGACCTTAGAAACCATTAATAAAAACATTCAACATCTTATTACCACCATGGATTATTTTACTGATTTTATCAACAGTAAAAATGACAAAACCTATTTTAGTTTAAGCCATTGTATTGAAAATTGTCTTCATCTGATTGAACCTTTGCTCAAAGATCATAATATTGAAGTACATACTCAATGTAAACAGATAAAAATCATGGCCGTAGAGGTTGAACTCATACAAGTTTTCTTAAATATTTTAAACAATGCCATCTATATTTTCATTGACAATGATTCAGACAATGAAAAACATATTTTTATTGAAACAAAACGCCTGAATAATAAAATTGTAATTTGCATTAAAGACAATGCAGGAGGGATTCGATTGGATAATCCCAACATTATATTTGACCAATATTACAGTTCAAAACAGTCTCATATAGGAACAGGGTTGGGACTCTATCTTGCTCGACAAATCATACAAGAAAAAATGAATGGTAATATTTCTGTCGAAAATGTCAATTATATTTATAACACCCAATTGTCTCAAGGCGCTTTATTTACCATAGAACTCAATCAAACAGAAATTGAAAGAAATTTAGGAGAAAAAATATGTTAAAAAACATTAACACCAAAAAAAAGTTATTGTTATTCCCATTGTTGTTTACGGTAATTGTCATCGTATCGGTTTTAATCTATGTTCATTACAGTACCATTGCCAATACCAGAAACAATGCAGCTATTACCACAGAACATCTGATTCAGCAAATACTTAAAGGCAGAATATCGGTCTATCAATTTTTACGATTACCCAACGATAAAACTGCCCAAACCGTACGAAATGATTTTACGTTATTGATTCAAAATGTTTCACAATTAAAACGTAATCTCTCAGCCATTGAAAATAAAAAACTGGCTGAAGAGATTATTTTTAATGCCGAAAAATACGTTGAACATTTTAATGCTTTTGCATCTGAGCGAATTGATGATTTTGCTCAAGGTATTACACAAGAGAGTCAACACCTCAAACCCATCATTTCAAATATGGTTAAAGTGGGCTTAGCCTTGGAAGATAAACTCAATGAGATTAATAAAAGTGCGGTTATTTTAAAAGAAGAATCAACTCTTTTATTAAATAAGATTTTAATTGCACTGGCACTTATTGCTGTTGCGGTATTTCTTGTCATCTCTTTATATATTGCCCATGTAGTCATTGGATCACTTAACAGTTTTAAAGAAGGGTTACTCTCCTTTTTTGGTTATTTAAATCGCCAAAGCAATGATATTGCTTTATTAGATGAAAGTGCCAAAGATGAATTTGGTGAAATGTCAAAAGTGGTCAACAGTAACATCATTAAAACAAAAGCAGGAATAGAAGAAGACCGAAGACTCATCGATGAAACCATTGCCGTGTTAAGTGAGTTTGAAAGCGGTGATTTGTGCCAAAGATTGAATTTAGAAGTCTCCAATCCTGCTTTGATGCAATTAAAAGATGTCTTAAATAAAATGGCAGACAATTTAGAACACAACATCGATAACATATTAACGATTCTTGAAGAGTACAGCAATTACAACTATTTAAACAAAATTCCTACGAAAAATCTTAAAGAACATCTTCTGAAACTTTCAAATGGAGTTAATGAACTGGGGGATTCCATTACTCAAATGCTGACAGAAAATAAATCCAATGGATTAACGCTTGATGAGAGTTCCGATACGCTTCTTAGAAATGTTGATAAACTCAATGCCAGTTCCAATGAAGCCGCCAGTTCTTTAGAAGAAACCGCCGCTGCTTTGGAAGAAATTACTTCAAACATACGACACAATACCCAAAGTATTGCCAAAATGGCAGAATTTTCAAGCAGTGTTACGGCTTCTGCAAATCAAGGAGAAGATTTAGCCAATCAAACCAATGTTTCAATGGATGAAATTAATGCCCAAGTTACTGCTATTAATGAAGCCATTACTGTCATTGACCAAATTGCCTTTCAAACCAATATTTTAAGTCTTAATGCAGCCGTTGAAGCTGCTACTGCAGGTGAAGCAGGAAAAGGCTTTGCTGTGGTTGCTCAAGAGGTGCGAAACCTTGCAGCACGAAGTGCCGAAGCCGCTAAAGAGATTAAAAGTTTGGTTGAAAATGCCACACAAAAAGCCAACGACGGTAAAAATATTGCAGGAAATATGATTGAAGGGTACAAACAACTCAATGAAAATATTGCTCAAACCATTGGTTTAATTTCAGATATTGAAAGTGCATCAAAAGAGCAACTTTTAGGTATTGAACAAATCAATGATGCCGTAACACAACTTGACCAACAAACCCAACAAAATGCAATGGTGGCATCACAAACGCATGATATTGCCGTTTTAACCGATGAGATTGCGAAATTAATTGTAGAAGATGCGAATAAAAAAGAGTTTATCGGCAAAGATGAAGTGAAAGCAAAGAACTATTAATATTGAACATTAAAGGGGATTTATACCCCCTTTAATAACACTTTCATCCAGTTAGTTTTTTCTTTGTTGAGTTTTGAAGAAGCATTAAACGACTCCTTATTGTTTGAGCTCAATTCTGCTTCTGAACTCTCTTGTACAGCAGAAATTTGAGGTTCTTCAAGACTCTCTTCTGGCTTGGTTTTCTCTTCTACGGATTCATTGACAATTTGGGGTTCTTCTTTTTTCTTGGCATGAACGTTGTAAATATATTGTTGGTGCGGTTCAATTTGAATGGTAGAATCCATTTCAAAATTGATGGATCGATTAATCAAATCGTCTTTATAAAAAGAGACAAATTGTTGATAGGTGTGAAAATCCACGTATTTTTGATGCTTTCCTGGATATTTCAATTTGGTGTGTTCAAGAAGTGTGTCATACTGTTTTCTGGTGTCATGAATACCTTTAAATACAGCCGTTATACTGTCAATATCTCGCAGTAAAATATTTAAAGCAATAAATTGACCATACTCTTTGGGAAAAAGTTTTGTGATGATTCGAACATAATTTCTCTTTTGTAAATCTTCACATCCCAATTCAATGAGTTCTTTAATTTGTTCTTGAACAGGAACAAGCTCTTCAAACCATTTCAAAATCTGTTTTGAATTCTCTTTGATAATGGATTCAAAATGACCTCGTCCAAAATAGTTTGGCTTACTGCTTTTTATTTTATTGCTAATCACATCCAATTTTTTCATAATGTCACCTTGTAGTTATTAATAAATTTTAACATTATACATTAAAAATTATTAATTCTAACAAACTTCTTGGGAAATTCGTTATTAATTTATAGTTTATAGTTAATCGTTTATTTATGCCATTAACCAATAACCATCAACTAATAACTAATTTGCTATAATGCGGTTATTATACATCAAGGAAAACCCATCAAAGCATTTGAAACTCTACACTTATCTCAAGAGATTATAAAAGCCTTACACGAAGAAGGTTACACACAACCTACGGATATACAACAAAAAGCCATTCCCATTGCACTTAAACGTAAAGATGTGTTAGGTGTGGCTCAAAGTGGAACAGGCAAAACCGCCGCTTTTGTCTTACCCATTATTCAAAACTTAGCTCAAGAAAAAGTTGACAAGCAGACGGTATTACGTTCTTTAATTGTCGTACCCACACGAGAATTGGCGGCACAAGTAGCCAAAAACATCTCTCACTATGCACGATATTTGGATATAACTCAAGGGGTTGCGTACGGAGGAGTCAGTGCCAAAGAACAAGCCACCAAAATCCAAAAAGGCATTGATATTTTAATTGCGACGCCCGGTCGATTGTTGGAATTGTGCGAAAACAAAAGTATTGATTTAAAAAGTGTCAATACTGTGGTTTTAGATGAAGCCGATACCATGCTAGAGATGGGGTTTTTGCAAGATATTGAGAAAATCTTTCCTCAAATTTCTCCCAAACGACAAATTATGATGTTCAGTGCGACACTGAGTCAAAACATCAAAAAACTCGCCAAAGAGTTTTTAAACGAACCCGTAGTTATTGAAGTGAGTTCTCAACGTTCCAGTGTGGATATTATTGAGCAACAAATTATTAAAGTCGATGAAGATAAAAAACTTGCCCTGCTTTCGTTTTTTATTGGTTCTAAAAATCTTCAAAAAGTGTTGGTCTTTACCAATACCAAAGCCAATGTCGATTTGATTGTACATACACTTAATTTAGATGGCTTAAGTGCTTTAGGTATTCATGGCGACATTAAACAACCCGCACGAGCACGAGCATTACGAAAGTTTAAAACCGATGAAATCCGTGTTTTAGTAGCAACCGATATTGCTGCACGAGGGATTGACATCGAAGAGTTACCGTATGTGATTAATTATGATTTACCTCAAAGTACCAGTGATTATACCCACCGTATTGGACGAACAGGACGAGCAGGCAATGCAGGAGTTGCCATTTCGTTGTTATGTGTTAAAGAGTATAAACAAATGGAAGAGATTCAAAAAGATTTGATTATCAATATTCCTACAACCATACTTGATGGCTTTGAACTTACAGAAAAACAACCCCGTACGAAAAAAGTGGTCAATACTAAACTGAGTGTCAAAAAAGGGTTAAAAGATAAAAAACCCAGACCAAGAACGGCACCCACAGCAACCAAACCCAAAAAATCTAAAAAAACAACCAAACGCGACGCCAATCGAAAGTTTGGGAAAAGGTAAAAAATGGAATCAATTTTAAACGAAGACGATATGATTGTCGGTGCTACATTTGAAAATGGCACCATTCAAGACTATGTGGATGAAAATAAAACGTATGGGCTTATACGCATTGAAGACTCCACGTGCAACTGGTTTTTGTACAACAAAGAAGAATCCGCCAATGACATTCAAGCACTCTATCGTAAAGTTACTTCATCATCAAATCATTTTGTAGAAAATGATTTTGGAGAAGAGATTGTTCTGTTTAATAAAACAGGCAGTGTTGAGTTTGAAGAGTTTTTACAAAAAGTCAATGAATATTTGGACGATGAATTTTCTTCATTTATCTAAAGGTACTTGCTAAAGCGTTGTAAACGTAAGCAACGCTTTAGCAATCACACGCACTTCTTCTCTTTGATAAACCAAATGCTTAAATAAAGGGTTAATAGAAACAAAGAGTTTTTCCCCCTCAAGCTCTTTGGCTTGTTTTATCCACATCTTATCTTCATAATAAACCAAATAAATGGCATCGTGTATAAAATCTTTTTGGGATAAATCAGCTATAACCAAGGCTTGGTCATTGATTTTGGGTTCCATGGATTTGCCCTCTACTTTGATGACAAATAAAGAATCTACGCTGTAGGGTTCTTGCAACAATGTTCTTGAAAACTCTAAAAATTTTTTTTCAACTTTTCCTTTATCATTTTCATGATACTCTAATTGAATAGTTGACATAGCTTCATCCTTTTAATAATCTCAAATGTTTTACTCACATCATACGTCGCACTGTGATGTTTGTTTTCATCAAACTCAATGCCATAATAGTAACACACTTCATCGAGGGTGGGGTTTTTAATTTGCCCATTTTTATTGATGGCTTTGACCAAGTGTTTATTCTCTTTCATCGTACAAAATGTTTTCTCAAAAGAAACAATATTGCGCAAGTGACGCAGTTCAAAACTGACGTTATGCGCAATTAACGTTTTACTTCCTTGACAAAATTGGGCAAACTCTTCATCTTCTTTAAAATAACGGGCATAATTGCACCCTTTTCGCACTTCTAAAATAAGCTCAGGAGTGAGTTTATGCACCTCATACGAATAGCGATTGACAGGATAACGTGAGAGATAATACCGATGAAACAACTCTTTTGCCACCCATTGATTTTTTTCAAACTCAATTTTAACGGCGGCGGCTTCTATAACATCGTGTTCATTGCAAGAGTTGGTTTCAAAGTCTAAAATAATCATGGCTTTTGCTGACGTATAAGCTCTTTAAGTTCTTGAACCTCTTTTAAAAGTAAATCAATTTTTTCATGGTCTTCATGGATTTCTTGCTTCATATCGGCTTCTTGCAGTTTTTGCATTTCGCCAATAATAACTGCCACAAATAAATTGAAAAAAACAAAGGCCGCAATAATAACAAAGCTGACAAAATAGACCCAAGCCCAAGGATACACCTCCATGGCTTCATACATCACATCTGTCCAATCTTCAAAGGTTAAAATTCGAAATAACGTCAGCATTGAAACCAAGAAATCATTCCAAAGCCCTGAGGGCATATCTTGAAAGATAAAACTGCCTATAATGGCATAAATATAAAAAATAATAAACATTAAAATCACAATATCAATAATCGAAGGAATGGCTCGAATGAGCATATCAATAATCCGTTTCAGTTCAGGTCGTGCGGTAAACAATCGCAAAATTCTAAACACCCTCATAAGCCGTGCAATGGCAGCAAATGAACTGTTTTCTAAAGGTATGAGGGTAACAGCTACAATAAAAAAGTCAAAGTTGTTCCAACCACTTTTAAAAAAGTGTGTCCATTTATCTTCTGCTGCCATTTTAATAGCAATTTCGATAATAAAATAAACGGTAATAATCCAATCAAATATATGCAAAATATTGCCATAGGGTTGTGCGGCTTCATCGAGCGTTTTAAAGCCTAAAACTGAAGCATATACAATAATAATTATCGTGGTTAAATTTGAAAACCATTGTGAATCTCGAATATCCTTTATGGTTACAATAAATGTACTTTGAGGCATTGCCTTGTTGTTCCTTTGTTGGTAATTTTTTGGAATTTTAATCTAATTTGAGTAAGGTTTGGCTTTATTGTTAAAATTATTCTTCAAATGCTTTGGGTTGTGAGAAATAAAACCCTTGAGAGTATTCAATGCCTAAAGATTTAATGGTATCATAAATCTCTTTGTTACTCACATACTCTGCAATGACTTTGATATTGGCTTCTTTAGCGAAATCCACAATGCTTTTAACGAGTAAAAAAGAGATTTTATCCTCTAATATATTTTTAATAATTGCCCCATCAATTTTGATAAAATCGGTTTTGATTTGAGTGAGGTAAATAAAATTGGAGTATCCGCTGCCAAAATCATCGATAAAAATCTTATAACCCCATTGCTTTAACATCAATAAATTATTTTTGGCATCTTTACACGTAATTAAATCTTCACTCTCAACAATTTCTATGCCCAAACGATTGGCAATATTGCTTTGTTGGGCGTACTCTTTTAAAATATCTAAAATGGCTTCATCAACAATGTCTTTAGGATTTAAATTGACATTAATACAAACCGTAGGATGTTGAGATAATTTTTCATGACAAAGAGCTAAAACACTTTTAGTAATATTGCGTAAAATAAAAGTGCCTTTAATCACGGGTAAAATTTTATCAGGAGTGACAATATTGCCTTGCTTATCAACAATTCGAAGCAAGGCTTCATAGTGTGAAACTTTTTGAGTAAAGGTATCCACAATTTTTTGATAAAAACAAATCACTCGATTCTCTTCAATGGCTTCTTTTATCTCATTAATCGACATCAGTGATTGATTGTGATGATTATGTATTTCATCATAAATTTCAATGTTATTTCGACCTTTATTTTTGGCATTGTATAAAGCAATGTCAGCGAGTTTAAACGCTTCTGAAAAGGTGCGCGATTTATGTGGCACTAAATTAACCCCAATGGAGACCGTAATATTTAAATAATCTTTTTTATTGATATAAAAATGATTCTCTTGAATATTTTTAAAAATTCGTTCAATCACATTTAACGCACTTAAATTATCACCTCGTTTGATTTTAGCCAAAATAACAAACTCTTCACCTCCGTATCGAATGATAATATCTTCATTGGTTCGAACCGTCAGTAAAATCATATTCGCCACTTGTTTTAAGATTTTATCTCCCACATCATGCCCATACGTATCATTGACCGTTTTAAAATGGTCAATATCCAGTGTTGCGAGTAAATAGTCATTTAAATTAATAAAATCTTCGGATTCTTGCAGATAGTTTCGGTTATACACATGAGTGAGTTTATCAATATAGGCTGTTTTTTTTATTGCAATATAACGTAATGTTTGAATCAATAAAATGATTAAAAAAACAATTACCACCAAAATAATTGCCAAAATAGCATTTTTCATTAAGGCAATAATGGTATTAATATTTTCAACTTTTGTAATCGAAAAATCAATGGCTAAAACCATTTCTACTTCATTTTCACGCAAAATAGGCACCAAATAACTAATAGAAAGTTGCTGCAAATACTGATGTTCTATCATAAGGGGCTTTTTGGTGTGGAACACTTCAAGCCATTTGGGGTTATCAATATCAAACTTTTGATTGATAAACGCTTTTTCCTCTTCTTTCGCCCCATCGGCTAAAAAACGAAATATCCCTTTTTTATCCCTATAAAGCAAATAAGAGTATTTGATATTTTGAGTCAATAAAACCGATAACTTTTTCTCAATTGTTTGATGTAAGGCTTCATTGTTTTGAATTTGCTCTGCAAAATGACTTGTTAGATCCAATTGATTTTTAATAGCCGTTGCACTGTTATGGGCAATTGCCATAACATCTGAAGTTGAAATCTCAATCATTCGTTTTTCGATTTTTTCTTCTAATTTTACGGTTGTATAAAGCAATAATACCAAAATCATTGCAATGGCAAGGGTTGAAAGAATTAAATACAACGGATTTTTAATAAAAAACTTTTGTCGCACTAAAAGTCCTCAATAAACTGTTCATACTCGTTGGGTAATTTAATACTTTGATATTCAAGTCGTTCTTTGATAAAAACAATATTAGGACGACTCTTATTCCAAAAAAATGCCCCAAAATATCGACTATCCGAAAGCAGTTTTTGATAATTATTGGTAAAAAAGAGTTTGTCTTCTTTTGGGCACTCTTTGGTAATGTCCATACTTTTTTTCACAAAAACAAAGTTGGCATCATCGCAATTCGTTGAGAGTTTAAAAAATTGTGAATAAATCTCTTTTTCACTTTGAGAGATTTGTGGAATATACAACAAAGGTTGCTCTTTATTTAAAGAAGTCAACGCAATTTTTGAAACAATTTTGGCTTCAAGTTCAATCTCTTTATCGTATTTATTGACCAAAAAAGTGTATTGGTTGCCTAAGGCCATAAGAGTAAGGGTAAAAAACAGTACTAACGCTCTCATTAGAACACCCACTTCATGGTCAAACCAAAGTTTCGATCACGGTCTCGAAACGTTACATCGGTTCCATTATCGCTATAAACCGATTGTGTTGATTTATCAAAAAGGTTTTCCCCTTTTAAACTTACACTTAAATCAGGGGTAATATAATATGTCACCCCCAAACTCATGTCTACACTGCTTGAAACTTTTAAGTCCCCATAATAATAGGAATTTCGATAAATCAAGGAACTAAAATACTCAAAATTATTATACGTCCCCATATATTTAAGATAACCACCGCTTTCTGAATTACTTGCTGTTTGATTAATGGTTGTAGCAAAATAGTTAAAATGAAACTTATCGTCATTGGCAAATAAATACTCATAATCAAAAATAAACCCTTTGGTTTTAATTTGGTAATCAATATTTCGAAATCCTACGGGAGTTAAATAGATGAAATCTCGTATTCTTACATTGTTATACTGTAAACTGCTTTTAGAACGATTGGTGGTATAAACGGCCTCAAAAGTATAAAATCGATATTTTTGAGACGTTATTTCTTTGCCGTTTTGCTCAAAAAAATCTACATTATAAAACGTGGGAGGAACATAGGTTTTATTGTAGAATCCTTTAAAACCTAAATGGGGCGTAGGTGTATAAATTAATCCTGCTCGATAGAGATTTTCAGTAGAGTCTTTAACAACACCTTTACGTTCATACTTATCAACTTTCACATTTCCAATTAAAGAGAGTTCCTCAAAAGCTCTGTACTCATCTTGAAAAAGCAAAGAGTAAGTATGTTCTTCATCATAATCATAAAAGTGTCCCATTGAATAATCTGTAGTTGAGGGGGGACCAAAAATGGTTTCAGTGTATTCTCTGTTTTTTACTTTATATGTTTTTTTTGAGTAATCAAATCCTGCTAACATATTATGATTACCCCAGGAAGCTGTTTTAGACATATAAAGTTTTGTTTTTTCTAACTCTAAATCCTCTGTATAAAATGAAATATTTGAATTGGTATTGTATGGATTTGCAATAGGAACAATGGCAAGTCCTTCATCATTACTCTCTTCGTAAAAACGGGTGTTAATATCATACGAAGCATTGAGTTTCAAAGAGTGGTCATCTAAAAAATATTGGCTTAAATTGACATACAAATCTTGGGACTGTATTTCTCCGTCATTGGATTGTAGGTCCTTTGATAAGCCAAAGTAACTCTCTTTTTTCACTTCGCTGTAGCCAACATTAATTGATGTCGCTTCATTACTTAAATCCAAAAAAAGATGGTGTCGTTTTGAATCATTGTTGATGCTTTTTGTGCTTATTTTGGCTTCATCATTTTCACTGTTGCGTGAAGCAAAGAAAAGGTACGACCAGCCGTTGTCTAAAGTTTGGGAGTGTAAAATGTTTTGTGCATTGGAACCGTGATTATCCATTCGATATACAACGGCTCCGCCATTAGTTTTATTGGCTTTTTTGGTATAGATTCGAATAAAATAAATGCCCGTTTCATTGCCCAAAGAAAAAGAACTCTCTCCATAATATACTTCCACATAATCCACAAAATCCAAAGGGATATTCCCCCAAGTCAATGATGACGATTGCGTATGAACTGAACTGATTTCATGGTCATTAATAAAAAAACGAAAAAATCCACTTACACTCGTACCGCTTCCAGAAAGGGTAGAAGTATTGACTCCATATCGGTTTTTATTGAGATTTTTTCTTGGTAACTCTTTTAAAATATCATCGAGGGTATTGTATTGCATTCGTCTGATGTCTTGTTGAGAATAGACCACGACATGCCCCATTCTCTCATCAAGGGTATGAAGAGATTTTTCACTGGCATCTTGATACTCTTGAAGCAAATCATCCAAAGATTGAGCAAAGGTAATATTTAATAATAGAAGAAAAAATAGAACAATTGTTTTCAAATACTTCCTTTATCTTAAAAGAGAGTATTATAGTGAAAAATTTTTAAAATTGTTATTATTAAATCACTTTTTTTAATTATTTCCAAAATTCCTCACAAATCACTCGTTACTCGTCACTTGTTACTTGTTACTTGTTACTTGTTACTTGTTACTTGTTACTTTTTTATTAAGAGAGTTTTTTCAAATCGGCTTCCCAAAAAAAGTCAATCCAATGCGGTGCCTCTTTTACCGTAAAATCAGGTTGCACTAAAGCCGTTTTTTTATAAAACAACGATGCAAGTTTAAATTCACACATGGGGAATTTCTCTTTTAATATTTTAAAGACTTCTACCATGGTTTCACCGCTGTCAACAATGTCATCTACAATTAATACTTTAGAAGCATTGATTAAATTGGGAATATTAAAAATATTAAACGTATCGAGTTTTCTTACACCATCATAATGAATGGAGTTAATCGTAAACACATTACGAATATTCAACGCTTCTCCCATAAAATGAGAAATCGTTAATCCTCCTCTTGAAATACCCAAAATGACATCACATTCATAGGGTTTACACTGTTGTATTAAAACATGAACATCTTGTAAAAATTCATTGTATGAGTAGTAGTGTTTTTTCATCATTATCCTTGTAATATAAATGCTAATAGACTAATAAGTGTGATTAAAACAATCCCAATGTTTAAATCACTCAGCTCTTTTTTAACCAATTTAATCAATGTGTACATCACAAAACCTGCTGCAATTCCATTGGTAATAGAAAAGGTTAAAGGCATCATCAATACAATAAAAAAAGTGGCTGAGCTCGTTGCAAAATCCATTTTCTTGAAATTAATTTTTCCCAGTTCTGTAAACATCAAAACGCCTACAACCACTAAAACAGGGTAGATAGCATTGGAAGGAATGGCTTTAAAAAGAGGTAACATAAAAAGTGTTGTAACAAAAAAGAGTGCAGTAAAAACCGCTGTTAATCCTGTTCTTCCACCCGCTTCTACACCACTGGCACTCTCCACAAAACTTGTTGTAGTAGAAACTCCCAGTAAACTTCCTCCTACGGTAGCTATGGCATCGGCTTCAAGTGTTTTTTGAAGACTTTTATCCTCTTTGTTTTTTTCATCTTGAAATAAATTGGCTCGTGAACCTACTCCCGTAAGGGTTCCTAGCGTGTCAAACATATCCGTAATTAAAAACGTAATAATCACAGGAAAAAGAGAAAGGGTTAATGCCTCCGTAATATCCAGTTTCAAAAAAATCGGAGCAACTGAGGCAGGAAAACTGACAATCTCTTGGGGTAAAGATTCAATGGCAAATAACCAAGCAATAACCGATGTTAAGGCAATGCTGTAAATAAATGCTCCTTTAATTTTATACGCATGAAGAGCAAATGCCAAAAGCAAACCCACCAATCCCAGTATTACTTGTGGATGAGAAAAGTCACCCAACTTAACCAAGGTTGCTTCACTGCTTACAATCATTCCCATCTGTTTTAATCCAATAAACGCAATAAACGTCCCAATTCCAGCACTAATGGCTCGGCGTAAATTCAATGGAATAGAGGTCATAATCCAAACTCTAAAATTGGTAAAAGACAACACCACAAAAATCACACCCGATAAAAAGACAATGCCCAATGCGGTTTGCCAAGGTATCTTCATACCTAAAACCAAACCATAAGAAAAATAAGCATTTAATCCCATGCCCACACTCATGGCAATAGGAGTATTTGACCAAACTCCACTAAAAAGTGTTGCGAGTATGGTAATTAACGCCGTTGCCGTAACAACCGCATCCATAGGAAGCCCCGCATCACTTAAAATAAAGCCGTTGACGGGCACAATATACAGCATCGTTAAAAAGGTGGTAAACCCTGCTGTGAACTCTGTTTTTATGTTGGTTTGATGCTGTTTAAGTTTAAAATATCCCAATGTGTATCCTATTTTTTGTCAAAAAATTGATGAAGTTTTTATTTTTTATGCTTTAATAAGTTTTAAAACACCATAATAGCAAAAAATTTTTGAGAAAAGAGAATTATGAATATAACAAAAGATTGTGTGAGTTGCATTGTAGGACAAATTGATAAAGCCATTGTACACCTCAATTTAGATGAACACAAAGCCAAAAGCATTCAAGAAGAGGTCTTAAAAAAATCTCAATCGTTCGAATTTGATAAGACCCCTCCGTATGTTGCGCGTGAAGTCTATGAATATTTAGCCCAACAAAGTAATTGCAGTGACCCGTTGGAACGATTAAAACAAGAATCCATACAAAACGCACTGGAATATGTCCCTTTTATTGAAAAAAAAATACGACAAGAAGAGGACAAACTTTTTACTGCCATTAAAGCAGCCGTTGCAGGCAATGTAATTGATTTTGGTGCCAAAGAACAGTTTCATTTAGAAGATGAAATCAACAAAGTATTTCACACCAATTTTGCCATTGACCACTATGCAAAACTGGCCAAACAAATTGAAAATAAAGAAAATATTTTAATTCTTGCTGACAACGCAGGGGAAAATGTTTTTGATAAAATTTTAATTAAAATCATTAAACGACTTTATCCTAATAAAAACATTACTTACGCAACAAGAGGTAAACCCATTATCAACGATATTACCACCAAAGAAGCCTTACAAATTGGTATTGATAAATTTGCCAACGTTATCAGCACGGGTGTAGATACCCCAGGTCTTGAACTTTCGCGAGCCAATACCACGTTTAGAAATATCTTTGAAAAAGCAGAACTCATAATTTCAAAAGGAATGGGTAACTTTGAGTGTTTAGAAACACTCAAAGACAAACGAATCTTTTTTGTGTTTAAAGTCAAATGCAATGTCGTAGCAAGTGCTATTGGAAAAGAAGTGGGCGATATTATTTTAAAGCAAGGGTGATATTTTAGTGAGAAGTGAGTAGTAAGAAGTAAAAAGTAAATAACAAAGTCACATTGCTTCACCACTCACCACTCACCACTCACCACTCACCACTCACCACTCACCACTCACCACTCAC
>AYRG01000159.1_pt1 | contig 15550 bp, 17 predicted proteins | sample 183771 | NCBI WGS metagenome assembly AYRG01 (sample SAMN02391472, study PRJNA226580) | bioreactor metagenome | isolation source: day 33 sample from continuous culture bioreactor with low C:N ratio... | place: Germany: Bremen
CTTGTACTACCTTTTTCTATTATAGCCACAGGAGTTGTAGCTGATTTTCCATATTTAATAAGATCACTAGTTATCAAACCTAAATTTTTAATCCCCATTAAAAATACTAAAGTTCCTTCTAATTTAGCTATAGCATCAAAATTATGCCAAGTTCCTTCTTTAGAAGTATGTCCTGTAAATACGTGAAATGAACGAGCCACATTTCTATGAGTAACAGGTATACCGGAGTAAGATGGTACAGATATAGAAGATGTAATTCCTGGAACTACTTCAAATTCTATACAAGCTTCGTTTAAAGCTAAGATTTCTTCTCCACCACGACCAAATACAAAAGGATCTCCACCCTTTAACCTAGTAACTATCTTGCCTTCTTTTGCTTTTTCTACTATAGTTCTATTTATTTCATCTTGGATAACTCCACCCTCAGTATTTCCTTTTCCTAAATATATTAATTCACATTCTGATTGAGCTAAAGATAATATTTGAGGATTTACCAATCTATCGTAAACAATACAATCTGCTTCTTCTACACATCTTTTTCCCTTTAATGTTAATAATTCTAAGTCTCCAGGGCCTGCTCCTACTATATAAACTTTACCCATTTATCTGCCCCCTAATCATTTCTGCTAATTTTACTGCTAGTTCTTTTCCATTTTTTTTATTTCCAAATACTTCATCTTTATATATCTTATTTTCATAAGAATACATCCCCTGTATTTTAATATTTTCACCTTCTATAGTCGCATAACATCCCATAGGAGTAGTACATCCACCATCAAATATCTTAGAAAATTCTCTTTCTGCGTCAATAACTAAAACGGTTTCTTTATGATTTATTTTATCTAATAATTTTAATGTGAATTCATCGTCTTCCCTACATTGAATACATAATGCTCCTTGAGCTGGTGCTGGCATTATTTTATCCACATCAAATATTTCAGTAGCTAATTCTTTTAATCCAACTCTCTTTAATCCTGCATAAGCAAGTATTATTCCATCAAAATTCTCATTTTTTAATTTTTCTATCCTAGTATGGATATTTCCACGAATAGGTTCTATTATTAAATCAGGTCTCAAATTTTTAATGCTTTCTACACGTCTCAAACTGCTAGTTCCTATCACTGAGCCTGCAGGGAGTTTCTCTAGGGGAACTCCTGAATTAGTAATTATAATATCTCTATTATCTTCCCTCATAGGGATAGCTCCTATTGTAAGTCCAACTGGAGAAACTGCAGGCATATCTTTCATAGAATGTACAGCCAAGTGAATATCTCCATCTAAAAGTGCTCGTTCAATCTCTTTTACAAACATATCCTTTAAGGATTTATTATCTTTGTTCCAATTAGTTCTTTGATCTTTATCTCCACTAGTAATAATTTTTTTAATCTCAACTTCTAAATTATCACAGCTATCTAACAACATTTTTTTGGTTAACTCTGCTTGAGCTACAGCTAAAATACTTGCTCTAGTTCCAATAATTAATTTCTTTTGCATTTTAACTCTCCTTTGTATTCACAGTATTTTAACAAATTTTTTATCTGATCTTCTAAAATATATTTGTATTCTTTTAATAAATTAGATCGTTTTTGCTCATTTTTTTTGACTACATCCCATAGATTATCTAAATTGTAGAGATTTATATTGGGATAATTTTCAATACTTGTATCAATATCCCTAGGAACTGCTAGATCCAAAAATATTTTTTCTTTTGTCATATTTAAATCTTTCATTTTTTCTTCAATTAATACTAAATGAGGTGCAGATGTAGCACTTATAATTATATCAGATTTCTCCACTTCAGTATATCGTTCATTGAAGTCAACAATGTCTATATTGTATTTTTCTTTTAATTCTAATACTCTTGTACGACTTCTATTTGTCATTACGATGTTATTAATGTTATTTCTAGTAAATATATTGAGTATTGCTACGGCCATCTCTCCTGTTCCAACTATAAAGATTCTTTTATCTTCTAGAGTATCAAAATGTTCCCTTATAAACTTTAATGCTATTGCCTCTAATGACATTGCATTTTTTGAAACTTGACTTTTATGACGAAATTTTTTCCCTACCTCAATAGCTTTATTAAAAATAACATTTAAAGTTTTAGTTGTATGCTTTTCTTCCATAGATTTTAGAAAACTATTTCTTACTTGAGATAAGATAGAATCTTCTCCTTTTATTATAGAGTTAAATCCGCACACTACATCAAATAAATATTTTACAGCTTCAATACCACTTTTTTTAACAAACAGAGGGCCTATATTAAATTTTTGTTTGACTAATTCTATATTCTCAGATTCCATATAGATCTCAACCCTAAGGCAGGTCTCGAGTAAAACATAACCTTTAACAATACCATCTTCCAAGAGTCCCTCCATTATTTTTTTAGGTTCATTTTTTATAAAAACTTCCCTCTCATTTAAAGTAAGATCCTTATGAGTAACTCCTAATATATAAAATTTATTTAATTGCATCTTCTATACACCCCAAAATTTTTGTATTATTTATTCTATCTTTTATAGCTAGTCTAAAATAAGTATCATCTAAATAATTAAAATTACTAGCATTTCTAACTAATACTCCCAATAAAATCATCTTATTCCTAAACTCTTGAACTTTCATTCCATTTATCAATTTTACCAAGATAAAATTTGTTTCTGTTTTATATGTTTTGATACCTTCTATGTTAGAAAGTTTTTTATACATATATTCTTTCTCTACTCTTATCCAATTTTCTGATTTTTCTATATACTCATCATCTTCTAATAATATTTTAGTGGCTAATTCTGCTATGGCATTTATACTCCAAGGCTCTCTAGATAACTCTATTTTTTCTTTTAGTTTTTTATCAAAAGTTATTCCATATCCTAATCTTAAACCAGGAATAGCAAAAAATTTCGTTAATGCTCTAATGATAAATATATTCTTGTTTCTATATTCTAGTATAGATTCCTTTAAGTTTCCTTCTACAAACTCTATAAAAGCCTCATCTAATAATATTTTAGTATCTTTTGTCATACAAAATTTAGCTAGGTCATCTAATATATCTTTTTTTATAAATTTCCCTGTAGGGTTATTAGGATTGCATATTACCAGTAGATCATAGTTCTTATCCAAGGTTTTTTTTAATCTCGAAATATTTAATATAAAATCCTCATCTTCTCTTAACTGAAAATATTCTGTATGACAATTTGTTGATTTTAATGCTCTTTCATATTCAGCAAATGTAGGAGATATTATCAATACTTTTTTTGGCTTTAAAGATTTAGCATATAAAAACATAATCTCAGTAGCTCCATTACCCACTATAATATTATCTATTTCAACTTTATTATAGTCTGCAATTATTTTTTTCATGTTAATATATTCAGGATCAGGATATTTTTCTAATACACATAGATTATCTACAATTCCTTTTTTTAATTTATCTGACAGTCCAAAAGGATTTATATTAGCACTATAATCTATAACCTCTATTCCTGCTTCTCTTTTTAATTTATATATATTTCCACCATGTAACTCCAATATTCATTCACCTCTTTATTACTTCATTAATTAATAGATCTTAGCATAAACATTATATAGATCAGTCCCATTCCTAAAAAAGCTGAACCATACATTAGTTTGATATTTTTTTTAATGTCTGATAATTCAAATTCCTTTATTTTATCTCCGATAGTAGGTTTTTGTGCCATCTTTCCAAAGTAACTGGTAGTTCCACCAAATTGAACTCCTAAAGCTCCTGCTATAGCAGATTCAGATTGTGCCGAATTTGGGCTAGCATGATTACATCTATCTCTAAAAAATACTTTCCAAGAATTTTTAAAATCATATCTAAGAAATATAGCTGATACAGGAATAAGTAATATTCCTGTTAATCTAGCAGGAATAAAATTAGCCACATCATCTACACGAGCTGAAAAGCATCCAAAATCTTTATACTTTTCATTTTTGTATCCTACCATTGAATCTAATGTATTTATAGCTTTGTATCCCATTGCAAAGGCGACCCCTAAAGGAGTCAAAGGTGCAATTAAATATCCTACTGCCATAAAAAATAATGGTGATATTATCCCATCAACTATATTTTCTGAAATAGTTTCCATAACACTTCTAATTATATCCTTTTCCTGCATATAGTTTGTATCACGACTAACTAAATAAGATAATTCTTTTCTTGCTAATTGCATATCTTTTTTTTTCAATATATTTAATACTTTCATCCCTTCAAGAGCAAGTGATCTTGTTGCAAATATAGTATATATCAAATAAATCTCAATTATTTCTAGGTAACTCGAAACTAGATATGTCACGCCAATAGTCAATCCTACAACTATTAAATTTAACATTACTCCACCTATTTTTTTGTATTTATACAATATTTTTTCTAAAAAATTAATAACTCTTCCTATAACTACCACTGGATGTAATAAACTTCTAGGATCCCCAAATATCAAATCTAGAATAAATCCAATCAATATTATGTTTTCAACTCTCATTTAATTGCTCCTATTAGATCATCAATATTATTATAAAGATTTTTATACTGAACTATAGGTCTTTTTAAGACTACCACTTTCACACCTAAATTTTCTGCAGCTTCTATTTTTTCTAATTCTCCGCCCGTAGCTCCACTTTCCTTTGTCACAACATATTCTATATTATAATTTTTATAAATTGCTTCATTGAATTCTTTACTAAAAGGACCTTGAAGACCTAATATTTGTGAAGGTCTAAATCCTGCATTTTCACATTTTTTTATGGCATATTCCGTAGGTAAAATTCTTACATAAATAAAATTTTTATTTTTTAAATTTTTAAATTTATCAATATTATTACTTCCTAAAGTAAGTAATATATTTCCTTTTACTTCTTTTAAAAAATTAATTAATGTCTCTAAATCATAAAAGCTATTTTCTTTTTTATATTCTAACATATTTCTTTCATATCTATAATAGGGTATATTCATGATTGTTGATAATTCAAGTAAATTATTAGAAATTTCTATAGCATAAGGATGAGTTGCATCCACTATACAACTAATATTCATCTCATCAACTAAATTTTTCAAACCTTTTAAATCTAGTTTTGCGACTCTTACTTCTAAATCTAAATGAGAAATTAATTGTCCACCATATTCTGTAGCTGTAGTAACTACAACTTTATGATTATTTTTTAAAAGTTTATCAGCTATTATTCTAGAGTCTTTAGTTCCTCCAGCAAGTAAAATCAAAGTTTATATCCTCTAGGTGTAATCATTTTTCCATTTTTTACATAAGTTTTTGAATTCCCTACTATTACTACAGTAAACATATTTATTTCATGATTAAGCATATCCTCTAGTGTAGTTATAACAAATTCTTCTTTATCTCTTTTTGCATTTCTTACTATTGCTACAGGTGTCTCTTTCTTTTTGTGCTTTAACATAATATCTCTAGCTTCTACTATTTGAGTTGTTCTAGAAAAACTCTTAGGATTATAATAAGAAATTACAAAGTCACCTTGAGAAGCTAAATCTATTCTCTTAGTTATCAATTCCCAATCAGTTAACAAGTCGCTTAAACTAATAGTTGCATGGTCGTGCATTATAGGTGCTCCTACAACACTTGCTCCAGCATTAGAAGCTGTAATCCCTGGAACTATTTCTACTTCAATATCACTGTCTAGAGCTACCTCTAGCATAATTCCCGCCATTCCGTAAACTCCAGATTCTCCACTACTAATCAAAGATACAATTTTTCCACTTTCAGCTAGTTTTAACGTTTCATTACATCTATCTACCTCTTTTTTCATAGCAGATCTAATTAATTCTTTTTCTGGAAACATATCTTCTACAAGTGAAATATATGTTTTATGTCCAATTAATATATCTGATTTCTCCATAGAGTCAAAAGCTTTAAAACTCATGTTATCTTTATTTCCAGGTCCCATTCCAACTACATATATCTTACCTTTTTTCATAATATATTCTCCTTTGACTATATTCTAATTATTTTTTATTCTTCATATATTGATACTGTTACACCATTGTATTTTTTTTTCTCTGTTATAAATTTACCATTTTTATTACTAGATAGATATGCTACAGGAGCTGATACACACCTCACTCCTATAGTTTTTTCTACAAAATCAGAACCTTCATAATTATCTTGAATAGGTTTTATCTGATCTCTACCTATTACTATTAACTTTTTATCTAATTTGTTACAAATTTCTAGTAAACCAATTTCATCTGATTTTACATCTACAGTAGCAATATGTTTTATACTATCCATATGAATATTGTGTTCTTTCATAGTTAACTCTATAGCATCTAATATAGTTTTAGCAGCCATATTTTTTCTACATCCAATCCCTAATATTATATTTTTAGGAATTATTTGTGTCATCATAATATTCTGCTTATTAGATACTACTACTATTCCTGTTGTATCTTTTTCTTTATTCTCACTAGAAGTAAAAGAATATTGATCTACTAACATATTTTTGGGAAGTCTTAACTCCACTTTCTCTCCATTGACTATAAGAGCTGTTACATCCTTTGCACTTTCAAGATCTTTCAAATGTGCTTTTAATTTCATAGCTATAATATCCACTGCTATACTTCCAGAAACATCTGAAGCTGTAGATATAATTGGAATCCCATCTATAGTTTCTGCTATCAATGAAGCTAATTTATTAGCTCCTCCTAAATGACCAGAAAGTAGAGAGACAATAAACTTTCCATCTTCATCACTTGTAATTATAGCAGGATCTATATCTTTACCTTTTAGGAGAGGAGCTATAGTTCTAACTACTATTCCACTTGCCATGATAAAATATAAACCATCATAACGGTCAAACACTTTAGATACCGTATCTTTAAACCCTTTATCCATAGGAATAGTTTTATCATCACTATATTTTGATAATGTAAAAATATCTATAGTTTCAAATTTATTTGTAGGAGTTAGGAGTTTTTTTACTTCTACCCCTTTCCCCTTAGCTTTTTTAGTTACTGTAATAATAGCTAATTTCATAGCTCACCTCCTATTAATAATATTTTTGCCCTTAACTCTCACTTAATTTCTCTCCCTCTCCAAGGAAAGAACTCATACTAATCTAATCTTCCTTTGGTTAATCCCCACAAAGAAAAAATCTAAGAAAAATAGTATTAAGAAAGTTTTACTTTATTCCTTCTCTATATTCATGTGTAAAATGCTTATCATATAATTTTGATTTTGAGTATTCATCACCCATAAATCTTCCTACTAAAATTTGAGCTGTCTTTGTAATATTTGCTTTTTCTACTTTTTCAGCTATATTTTCTAATGTTCCCATTACTATTTTTTGATCTTCCCAAGTAGCTCTTTGGATAACTGCTACTGGTGTATCTAAATCATAATGAGATAATAATTGTGCTACTACCTTATCTATCATTTGTACTGATAAGAAGATTGCCATTGATGTTTTATGAGAAGCTAGAAGTTCTAATTTTTCTAATTCTGGTACAGGTGTTCTTCCTTCCATTCTTGTACAAATAACTGTTTGTGCTACATCTGGAAGAGTAAATTCTTTTTTGATTGCTGCTGCTGATGCTAAGAACGAACTTACCCCAGGAATAACATCAAATTCTATATTATGACTAGCTAATATATCCATTTGTTCTCTATGAGCTCCGTAGATAGCTGGATCTCCTGTATGTACTCTAGCTACCATCTTACCATCATTTATAGCTTTTACTGTTACTTCTATCACTTCATCTAAATTCATAGAAGCACTATTATATATTTCTGCCCCATCTTTATGACACTCAATCACTTGTCTTGGTACTAGTGAACCAGCATATATAATAACATCTGCTTCCATTACTAACCTTTGACCTTTTACCGTAATTAATTCTGGATCTCCTGGACCTGCTCCTATGAAGTATACTTTTGCCATTGTCTTACACCGCCCTTTTTAAGTAATATAGTTGAAAAATATGAGATATCATCACGAGTGATATTTTCTAAATCATAAAATATTTTTTCCGAATCTTTCCCACAGTTAGAGATTAATACTACGTTTTCCATATTTTTAGTTTCTCTAAATGCTTCCTTTAATCTTTCTAAGTTTCTTGTTACTTTCATGAATACAACATTATTTGCAGATTCTATCTCTTTTACTAAATCTGTATCCTTTGCTATAGGTACTACTTTCAAAGTTTCATCTCCCATTAATAATGGAGTTTTAAGTCTAGAAGTTACAGAAGCAAATGAAGTGATTCCAGGAATTGATTCTATCTCTATCTCATCTTCTAATAATTCCATAGCATATACGAACGTACTAAGAGTCATAGGATCTCCTATAGTTATAAATGCTATAGTCTTTCCTTCTTTTACCAATTTATTTACTATTTTACAATATTCAATTCGATCATCTTCACGTATTTTATCATCATCTACAGTTGTGAAATCTAAAAATACTTTTTCAATATCTTCCTTCATATATCCTTTTGCTATTTCAAATGCTGTACTATAATTTTTTGTATTTGCACGGGGTAAAATTACTACATCAGATTCTCCTAATGCTCTTACCGCCTTCATTGTTAACATTTCAGGATCTCCTACACCGACACCTATTCCATATAATTTTGCCATTTTTATTTACTCCTTTTAGCTGATATAATATATATTGGATTTTCTGCTACCATCATATTATATCTACCGATTTTTTTATTTTTTGATATGTTTATATTTATTACATCTATATCACAGAAATTTAATTTTTCTAGAGATTTCATAGCATCTCCTAAACTTTCCAGCGTTATAGTGTTTATAACTACTTTTGAATTCTCTTTAGAATGTCCTAAGAACCATTCTAGTATCGTTTCCATGTTTCCCTTAGATCCACCTACAAACATCCTATCTACTTCTATTTCAGAAATATCATTGGGAGCCATTCCCTCCATCAGTTCATAATTTGTAACACCAAACTTTTCTAAATTTTGATTAATCACTTCTATTCCGTCAGGATTTATCTCTATTCCATAAACTTTACCTTTAGACGTAAAATTAGAAGCTTCTATACCAACACTGCCCGATCCTGCACCTATATCGATTAAAACGCTATCTTCTTTCAAATCTAATTTTGCTATAGATATACATCTAACTTCTTGTTTTGTCATCGGAACTTTCCCACGTATAAATTCTTTATCTTCTATATGAAACATCAGTCCCTCCCATTTTATAATTTAATTTTTATTAATTACCGTTACTACATTTATTTCAAAGTCTATCTCTGAGTTTTGCATCTCTTTTATATCCATAGATGTTAATTTTTCATCATTATAACTGAGCCTTTCTCCTACAAATATAGTTCCCTCTATACTATGTTCTACTAAGGTCTTTGCTATTACTTGAGGAGTTATCTTCCTATCGGTCAGTAATCCTATATTTTTACCTTCTTTCATAGGAGTAACATAGTCACAAGTTCTCCCGTGTACACTTCCTATAAATGCATCTTCGTAGGAATAACTTATAGCGGAAAACATATATTGCATAGAAGATATTCCCGAGATTATATTTATATTCTCTCTCCCAAAATTTCTTACCATAAAAGATGTCATACTATAAAATCCAGGATCTCCCGAAACTATTAGAGATATTTTTTTATTTCTATTTTCTTTAATGTAGATAGATAATTTATCTAAATGTCTATCTATATATTTTATTTCTTTATTCTCAACTAATTTTCCTAAAGATTCAATATTTCTCCTACCACCAATTAAAATTTCTGATTCCTTGATGTATTTGATAGTAATTGGCATCACATAGTCACTATGTCCAGGGCCTAGCCCCAAAATATTTATTTTATGCATTGTATTCCTCCAACATCTTATTAAATCCAGGTGTTCTTGCTAATTCTCCATGATCAAAAGAAAAAGTTAATACCTCAACTTCTACTTCATCAAAAAGTCTCTTCTCACATTTTAGTTTGATTTTTTCTGCAATTGTTTTATTGGTATCTTTTAACTTCAGATAAGATAAGCCTTCTTCTGTAGTATTAGATTCTATAATTTTGATTACATCTTCCGTTGTTTCACCGGCTAATAGAGCATTAGCTCCTAATATTTCCATTCGTCCATCTGCCATCCTTGAATGGGTATGAAAGATTCCGCCGGCTACCTTAATAAGTTTTCCAATATGTCCCACTAAGATTATTTTTTTATATCCTAAGATCTTTATATTTTCAAGGATATATCCTATAAAATTACTGATAATGACTATCTTATCAGGATTTACCTTTAGTTCCTCTACCAAGAATTTTTTTCCATAATTTCCAGGAGTAATAACTACAGTATCCTCAGGATATTCTTCTAGTAATATTTTTAATTCTATTACTATAGAAGCTTCCCATGATTCCTCTGACATTGGTTTTACTATTCCAGTAGTTCCAAGGATTGATATCCCACCTAGTATTCCCAGTTTAGGATTAAATGTTTTTTGCCCCACTTTTTCACCTTTTGGAATATCTATAGTGAGTTCTATTTTTTTCCCTTGAGGAAGTACTTTTTCCACTTCATAAAATATAGTTTTCATAGGTACAGGATTGATCGCAGGTCTACCAATTTCTACTTGTAGTCCTTTTTTGGTGACGCGACCTACTCCTACACCACCTCGTAGAGATATAGTTTTTTTCTCGTTGATAAAATTATCTCCTGTATCTTTTATTTCTTTAGATTCATCTAATTCCCTCACTGTTGCAAATATTTCTATTAAGTGAGTGGCATCAGGGTCATCTCCACCATCTTTTATAATGCTGGTTTTTACATATTTTTTATTTTTATATCTAATATCATCTTCTTCCAAGGATCCTACATCTAAACTATTAATATCTAAATCTAAGTCCCAACCCTTAGGAGTTTCTATTTCTATCGTAGATATATCTTCATTATTGAAATATACAAATACAGCACTCTTGCAAGATCCTGCACTAGTAGAACCAGTAGTATATCCATATCTTAGTTTTTTGTTACCATATACCTCAAATTTGTCTAACTGCATACTAAAATCATTCTCCTAAAAATCCTTTTCTATCATACATATCATATAAAATTCCATGAAATGTAGCTACTGCAACTGTACTCCCACCTTTTCTACCTCTAGTTACAATATAAGGAATATCCAATGCTCTTAATTTTTCTTTAGAATCTTCAGCACCTACAAATCCAACTGGAACTCCGACTACAAGATCTGGTCTATAACCTTTATCGATTGCTTCCATCAATGTAAATAAAGCTGTGGGAGCATTTCCAATCAAAAATATTTTTGTTTTCTCATCTTTTATTGCTTTTTCCATTCCGACCATAGAACGAGTTAATCCTCTTTTTTTTGCTTCCACTACTACTTCGTCATCTGAAACTAAGCAATATGCACTTACATTCCATTTTTCCATTGTTTTTTTACTCAAACCATTTACAATCATATTGGTATCACAATAAATTTTATTTCCCTCTGCAATGGATTTTTTCCCACTTTCTATAGCATTTTTTGATATTTCAACTATGTCAGCATATTCAAAATCAGCAGTAGTATGGATCAATCTTTTTACTATTTTTAATTCATCCTCTGTAAATTCTTTTACTTTTTCACCTAATTCATTGGTGATTATCTCAAAACTCTTATTTTCAATTGCCATAGGCTTTTTTACATAACTCATTTTTTCCTCCTGTTAAAAATATTTCGGATAGACAATATGTCCTATTTTTTTCATTCCTTCTAAAAGTCCGTTTGTTGGTCTCGATACATCATATTCATCTATTATATATATTTTTTCTTCTCTTATTGCTTTTATTGCATTATAACCAGGTGCTTTTTTTATTATATCTATAGTAGATCTATTCATAGCTCCATATTGTGCTATATATATATCTATTTCCTCCCCACGAGATAATAGTAATTCTTTAGGGAAATTTGCTACACTAGATCCTTTCTTTGCAGGAGTAGCATCAAATGCCACATTTTTTATATCTAATACTTTTAAAATATAAGCTGGAATACCATCTAAAGAAGTTGTTTGGTTATTTTTATGTCTTGCCTCAAAAAATACAGTTTTTCTCTCTTTGAGAGGTATAGAATCCGCTTTTTTCTTTAATTCAGCTAAATTTTTATGAAAATTTTCTATATATTGAAGCGCTTTTTTCTCATGTCCACTTAATTTTCCTAACATCAACCAATAGTTATCTAATTCTTCAAATTTTTGAGGTTTTATAGTCACTACAGTTAAATTTGCATTTTCTAATGATCTTATAAGTCCACTAAATCGATCTCTAATCATAGGTCTTATTAAAATTAAATCTGGTTTTGCAGATATAAATTTTTCTACACTATCCTTATAAGAAAAAACCTTTATTCCAAATTCACTATTACTTTTATCTACTCCAACTAAATTTTCTTTTGCTCCTATACTTACCAATACATCTGTATGAGCTCCATATAGAGAAATAATTCTTGTATGAGGTTTTTTTAAATCTATTATCTTTCCAGATTCACTTACTACCTCTATCTCAGAAGTAAAACATAATTGCATTGTAAAAATAAAAATTAATAATAATTTTATTGTTTTTATCACTCTAAATCACCTCCTAATTTCGGAAACACAAATGTATTTTTTTCTGTTTTATATTTTTCCCAACCTATTTTAAATACTTCTTCTAACTTCTTAGAGTTTAAAACTTCTTGAGTTTTGCCACTAGCTACAATCCTTCCTTTTTCTAATAAGAGGATTTCATCACAATAAAGTGAAGCTAAATTAAAGTCGTGAAATACTCCTATAACTGTCGTTTCTTCTTTTACCACTCTTTTTTTTACTAGACTAAGAAGTGTGTGTGAATAATAAGGATCTAAATTTGAAGTTGATTCATCTAAAAATAAGATTGGTGTTGTTTGAATAAGTGCTTTCCCAAATATAACTCTTTGTTCTTCACCACCACTAAGAGCTGTAATTTCTTTATTTAAAAACTCTTCTAATCCTATTTCTTTTATTACATTATCAATAATTTCATAATCTTTTTTTTGAAGATTAAAAAATTTTTTCTTATAAGGATATCTACCCATCTCTAATATATCAGAAACTAAAAAAGGAAATACTATATCAAATTTTTGTGGTACTATTGCTATCTTCTTCGCTAACTTTAAATAAGAATATTCTTTTAATTCCTTATTTTCTATATAAATTTCAGATTCTAAAGCATCTTTATATCCACTTAAAATATCTAAAAAAGTAGTTTTACCACTTCCGTTAGGGCCTAATATTCCATAAAACTTTCCTTTTTTAAATTTAAAAGACAAATTATTTAAAATTTGAATTCCATCTATTGAATAATTTATTTTTTTTACATCTATCATCTTAAATTACCTCCTCCCATCTTTTTTCTAAAGATAAGAGCAAAAAAAGGTGCACCTAAGAGTGAGGTTATTACTCCTACAGGAATATCATTTGGTAATACTACTCGAACTATATTATCCGCCGCTCCCATAATAACACCTCCCCATATAGCACAACCTATAATTAATTTTTTATTATCTGTTCCCATGATAAATCTAAGAAAATGAGGTACGACCAAACCTACAAACCCTATTATCCCACAGGTAGAAACTGCTACTGCTGATAAGATAGAACTGACAACTAATAATATTCTCCTTATTTTATTAGGATTAATCCCTAGAGAAATAGCATTTTTTTCTCCTAATGCCAAAATATTTAAATCTTCTGCATAATAACAAAAAAATACGAATCCAAAGACCCATATTACACTTAAAATACTCACTTCTGTCCAAGATTTTCCAGTAAAACTTCCAAGCAACCAAAATATAATAGCTCCTACACCTTCATCAGCTAAATATTTTAAAAAACTTAATCCTGCAGAAAAAAAAGCACCTATTATTATTCCGCCTAATATTATAGAGGTGGGATTCATTTTTTTTTCAAAAGAACCCATCTTAATAACTACTGTTAAACAAAGAACTGCAAATATAAATGAAATTATGTGTGTGCTAAATATTCCAAAAATTGTTATATTTAACACTATAGCCAATGCAGCACCAAATGAAGCACCACTAGAAATTCCCAGTGTATATGGATCTGCCAAGGGATTTAATAAAACCCCTTGAAATACCAATCCACACATGGATAATATTGAACCTATTAAGATAGAAGTGAGTATCCTCGGTAATCTCACTTCATGGATAATATACCAATTAGGAGATCCCTCCCCACCTTTCATAATTTCCAGAACTTCTCTTAAGGAAATTTGTATATAACCCAATTGAAGATAGAAAAATATTGAAAGAATTAATAGTATTATTCCAATTATTGTCCATAGTTTAAAATATTTTTTCATGAATCTTATGGTTGCATTCCATTTGCATATTCTTTCTTTTTCATTAACATATTTTCTTCCTTATGAGACAACGCATATCTTGCATGATCAATATCTATTTTTCTAATTCCTTTATTCTCTCCAAGACCAATTAGATAAGCTTTTACAATAAATCCATTTTTTTCTAACTCTTCTTTCATATCTCCTGCAATATCATTGTGTGCATGATCTCCTGCAACAACCATAAATGGATATAAATTTATAGATTTAATTTTCTTTTGTTTTAATTGTTTAATTACTGAATCTAATGTAGGATACCCTTCTACAGTTCCAAAGAATACATTTTCAGAATAGTATTCATGAAATACATTCTCAATCATAGAATAAGCAGAATTCCCAGGATGGTGTGTTCCATGTCCAATAAATACAGTTGCTTCATCTTTTTTTAAATTTTTATAAGTAGGTGCTAGCGCTGATGCTACAGCTTTATAGTCATCTAATACTGTTAATACAGGATTACTAACTTTTAATACTTTAAAATCATCTTTATGTAACGCAACTTCTTTTTTCAAAGTTTCAGATTCTAGTCCATTCATTATATGTGTCCCTTGAACTAATACATGAGTATATCCATCTTCTTTTAATTTTTTTAATGCTTCACTAGGATTATCATAAATAATTCCCTCATTTTCTTTAATTCTTCTCATAATTATTCTAGAAGTAAAAGCTGTTCTAACTTCAAAATCCTGAAATTCCTTCTTAAATTCTTTTTCTAATGCACCTATAGTTTTTGCTCTAGTATCAGGAAATGTTGTCCCAAAACTTACCATCAATATTGCTTTTTTTTCTCCATCTTTTAAGTCAAACTCATTTGATTTTTCCCCATTAGCAAATAAAGAAATACTCATTATTAACATTACCAATACAACTAACATTTTTTTCATTTTTTCTCCTCCTAAATTAATTTTGAGAATAAAAGCAACCCAACATTATATTTAAATAATAAAAAAAGTCCCTAAAACTTAGAGACTCTAAACATTTTATATACATAAATACAAATGTTTACATACTCGTCCTCGCAAGTTCGTAAAAATAATCTGGCAGGTCTCCTGACTTGACTTCATCTTACTCATAGCCCTTCCCAAATTACTTCAGTGGTATACTATTTTCATCAGTCTCACAGTGGCGGGACCGTGTAGGATT
>AYRG01000172.1_pt1 | contig 14000 bp, 10 predicted proteins | sample 183771 | NCBI WGS metagenome assembly AYRG01 (sample SAMN02391472, study PRJNA226580) | bioreactor metagenome | isolation source: day 33 sample from continuous culture bioreactor with low C:N ratio... | place: Germany: Bremen
ATAAAACTAGATAACCTAAGCTTCAAAGTTGAAATATATTCTCTATTTTTTCCTTGATTTTCTCCTAAATCAGTTATTGCTAAATCTAATCCTTCTGTCACCAATTTAGAAAAATCAAAATATTTTGGTTTATCTATATTTTCAACACTCTTTATCTTGTTAGAGTTTAAATTCTCCAATATTTCGTCTAATAATTCTCTGAGTAAATATATTTTTTCTTCATTTATTTTATAATATTTATCTGATTTGATTTTTGCTTTTTCTAATGACAAAGCATCTAAAATCCCTATTATATTTAGCCAATTATTATTTTTAAACACCTCTTTTCTTCCGTTAAAATCATTTTCAATTAAATTATGAAGCGTAATTCTAAATTTATAGTTTATATAATTTAAACACGAATCTCTTATTTCTTTTGTATAGTTTACACATTCTTGAGAAAATGTTATTTTTCCATATTCTTTCTTATTTTTTAAGATACCTAAAGCACTTTTTAAAATTGGTGCTTGTGTTCCTGCTGAAGGTTCGAAAATATGCTCAAAATCTTCATAATTCATAAACCAATAAGGAACTTTTAATCCATCCTCTGTTATGTTAAAGCTATTTATATTTTTATTTTCTTTAAAAGTTTCTTTATATTCTCCATTAGTATCAAAGATTATTATATTCGAACTCTTTAGTTTACCTTTTTCTCCATGTTCATATTTAAATAGTGTTTGAAGTATTGAGGCAACTGTACAAGATTTCCCTGAACCTGTATTCCCCAAGATTGCACTATGCTTACAGAAAAATTTATCAGGATTAATTTTTACATTATAATCAAAAAAATTACTGGCTTTTCCTATAGGCAAATAAAAATCATTTTCAAAATTTATTTCTTCTTTCTTTTTATCATCAAAGATTTTAGATAAATCATCTTTTATGATATACCATACTGGATTATCTAAAATAGGATAATTGTAAATTCCTTCTATATAATCATCATTAGAGATTGTTCCAATCATAGTAGCGATCAAATGACGTTTTGCTTTTGGAAGACTTATTTCTCCACTTGTTTTTTCAAAATCATTTTCCTCAAAAGATTTTACCCTAGTTATTAATGCTACTATTTTTTCATTCCCTATTGGAAGAATAACATATGAGTTTATTTTTGCTACTTCATAGATATCATAATATCCACTTTTGTGAGTTCCTTTAATGCCATCATCTAACTCTATAATCACTCTAAAACTATCTACTCCTACAACTCTACCAATCTCCCTACTGAACATTTATATCATCTCCATTATTTGATTTTTCTTCAAATAATTTTTGTAAGCTTTTAGTCACCTGTGCTCTAGTGTCATATTCATCTATACTTGGTAAAATCTCTTTTGAAAAAGCTTTAAAATCTCCTAAATAAGGTCCCTCACAAATAATTATTCTAGGATCATTCAATTCTTTTAGTCGTTTTATTTCTCCACTTTTAGAACCATTGAAATCTACTATAATTAAAGTGAAAGATGGATTAGCTAATGCTTGATAGATAATATCATTTATATGTTCATCATAAAAACTATATCCTATAGAAAACAAAACTGCTTCTGGTTGCTGTAATCGATCAGCAAATTTTCTAAATAAATCTGAATAAGGAAAATTTAAAGTGAACTCTTTCTTTGTAGAAGTAGGATAGATCATAATTTTTCCTACACTAAAATTTTCATCTTCTACATCAGTTTCTATTTGATGTCTTATTAATTCTATTGGTTTTTCATATAGTTCATAAGGATTATTCACTCCTTTTTTCCCATTTATCCAAGTTAATGATCCGTGAAGTTTATAATATTTAACAACTCTTTCTATCCTTCTAACTTTTCCTTCGGTGGTATCTCCTGGGTAAAAATAATCATAATTGAAGACTTCAGGTCTAAAATTTCTTTGATGGAATCCAACAAATCCATCTATATATTGAATTCCCAATTGATCGAATGAATATTCAAAAGCCAAATCATAGTTAAGAGTAAATATATTAGCTCTTCTTAAATTTAATGGTCTCTGAAGTATAGAGGTTAAAAAACTTTTATGATAGGTATAAGACCCTTGTTTTTCCATTTGCTCCTTTATTTCTGGTTCAGTTTTTAAATATTTATTTTCTTCTAAGGTAATTTTATCTATATCACACATTTTAAACATTGCTTTTTTAATAATATTTATTAATTTATCTACATTTTTATAGGTTAAGTTTTCATCTGAAATCAATCCTTCAGAATTTTCTAATAAATATTTAGTTGCCATTAAATAATTTAAAAAATCTTCCAAAGTCACTTCTACAGATTTTTCCAACAACTCATTTTTTTCATCTTCCTCACTTAGTAAATTTAAAGCCTTTTTTAAATTAAATTTACTATCATTTACCTCAATCACTTCCAGTTTATTTTTTAACTCCTCTGATAAATTTCCTCTGATATTTTCCCAAGCAAAATAATCCTCTTTTTTTTTAAATTTTTCTATATATTTTCCTTTTAATATTTTAAAAATATCTTTTAAATCTCCCGTTATAGCACTTTCAACTTGTTCAGGAATTGTTCTAATTGTTTCTGCTCCTAAATGGATTGAACTTCCTGTACCAAATAAAAAATTAACATTATCTAAAAGTAAATATTTTTTTAAATACATTTGAATTTTTTCTTTCTGAGATTTAAATTCTTTTTCTTTTATTTCTGGATCTTCAAAAGTACTCTTCACCCAATTTTCATTACCAACATAAAAATTACTATTAAAAAAATTATCTTTTGACACTTCTCTCCTCCTAAAAAATATATTTTTCTTCATTCCTAGTATACCCCTTTTCTCGTGATATGAAGATTTGTTTATGAAATCTCAATTCATTTTTATAGATCTTATTCTCCGTAATCATTTCCACTTTGGTTTCCTTTATCACATTTAAAATTCATTCTAACTAGAATTGATTTTAATATTCGTGAATCGAGAGACCATAAGAAGGAAGAGTCTAATTTTTTCAACTTCCTATCTTTTTAATCAGTTAGAATTATCAAAAATAAAAAAGAGATAAAAATAAAATTTTTTATCTCTTTTTTATTTTCTAGCTATTTATATATCTATTAGGATAGATATTAGGTGTCATATCTTTTAAGGCTTCAGAAATATCTTTTTTATCTTCTTGATAGGTTACACCATACCATTTTTCCTTAGTTTTTATAACTTTTACAGAAACTTTTTTTGATTTTATTAGATCATCTACAAGACTAGGAATAAAAAATTCAGACTTTATATCCTCTATATTTTCATCTAAAAATTTTTCAAAACCAGATTCTAGTTCTTTAAAAATAGATGGCATAAATCCCCAAATATTCATAGAGACAAGGGTATTATCTTCTAATTTTATTTTTATAGGTTCCATTGTTTTTGTTATTTTGTTATATCTATCTTCAAAGGAATAGATAGTTTTTGAAATCTCTTCTATCTTTACTTTTTCCTCTACTGTAACTAGATAATTTTCATTATCTAAGGTACATATTCCCCTAGCTACACTACCATTTTTACTAATAGTTTTATCTAATTGAAAACCTATCATAGAATATCCATATTTATTTGTCTGATTTGTAAGTTCATCATAGATCAATTTAAAAGTTGTAGAACCATAAAAGTCATCAGCATTTATAACTGCAAAAGGTTCACCTATTATATCTTTACAAGATAATATAGCATGACCAGTTCCCCAAGGTTTTATCCTATCTTTTGGAAGATCATATTTTTTAGGAATAGATCTTATATCTTGAAAGATATATTTTACTTCTATATCTTTTAATTTTGATATTCTATCTCCTATCTTTTCTTTAAAGATATTATAAAATTCTTTTTTTATAACAAATACTATTTTACCAAAACCTGCTAACCTAGCATCATAAATAGAATAATCCATTATAATTTCGCCATTTAACCCCACTGGATCAATTTGTTTTAACCCTCCATATCTGCTTCCCATACCTGCTGCCATAATAACCAATGTTGGTCTTTTTTTCATCTTAATTCTCCTTTATCTTAATTCTTTAAGTTATTTATTTTTGTAAATTATAGAAAAAGTATATCATAAAAATAACTTTTTTTTCAGAACTCATTTTTCATTATGTTTAATATAATTTAAAAGATAATAAAATAACAAATTAAATTGCAATCACTAATTAAATTTGTTATTATTTTACTATAATAGTTTATTATTTTTATCATTAAAATTATTATAAAACACACTTAGGGAGGAATTATATGAAAAAAATTAAAAATGTTTTAAAGATGCTATTAGCGATTTCACTTTTGTTAGTTGTAGCTTGTGGAAAAGAAGAAGCTAAAACAAATGAAGCACCAACCAAAAGTAACGAGGTGACTGTATATTCGTCACATCCATCGGAACTTTTAACTACGGTTACAAATAATTTTACTGAAAAAACAGGAATCAAAGTTAATGTTGTTGGAGCTGGGACTGGAGAAATACTAAAAAGAGTTCAAGCTGAAAGTGCAAATCCTTTAGGTGATGTTGTTTGGGGTGGAGGAGCTGAATCTCTCAATGCATTTAAAGAATATTTTGCACCGTATAAAACTTCTAGTCACGATAAGATAGATCCTTTATTTAGAGATACTGAAGATAAATGGTTTGGTTTTGCATTACTACCTATGGTTATAATTTATAATACTGATCTTGTAACTGGAGATGATATTCCAACTTCTTGGGCTGATATAACTGATCCTAAATGGAAAGGAAAGATAGCTATGGCTTCTCCTGTTAAATCTGGATCTTCTTATACTATTACTGCTACTCTTTTAACTGCTTTTGGAAAAGATACAGAAGATGGTTATGATTTTATTAAAAAATTTGTAGCAAACTTAGATGGTAAAGTTTTAGGAAGTTCTTCAGGTGTTCCTAAAGGTGTTGTAGATAAGGAATATTCTATTGGATTAACTTTAGAAAAAAATGCTATTAAATATAAAAATGCTGGTGGACATATTGATATGATCTATCCTAGTGAGGGTACTTCTGCTGTTCCTGATGCTGCTGCTTTAATAAAAGGTGCTGTAAATGAAGAAAATGCTAAATTGTTCTTAGATTATATTGTAAGTGAGGAAGTTCAAACAACTTTAGCTACAGACTTTAAAATTAGAGCTGTTAGAAGTGACATTGCTGCTCCTGAAGGTTTAGTTGACATCTCTGATATTAAATTAGTTGACTATGACTTTGGTTGGGCTTCAGATAATAAAAAAGAAATAATAACAAGATGGAAAAATATAGTTTCTGGAAAGGAGTAAAAAAAAAAAATGGGTGTTAATATTAAAGATATAACAAAAAAATATGATGATTTTACAGCTGTTGATAAAGCTAATTTAGATATAAAAAAAGGAGAATTTTTTACACTTTTAGGACCTTCTGGATGTGGAAAGACAACTCTCTTACGGATGATTGCAGGATTTAATGATATTACTTCTGGAGATATATTTGTAGGAGGAAAGAAAATAAATGATACTCCTGCTCACAAGAGAAATATAGGAATGGTTTTTCAAAACTATGCAATATTTCCCCATATGAGTGTATTTGATAATGTAGCTTATGGTTTAAAAGCTAGAAAAATATCTAAAGTAGATATAAAAGAAAAAGTTTTACATGCTCTTGAAATGGTTGAGATGGGAGACCAAGCAACAAAGGAACCTTCAGAATTATCTGGAGGACAACAACAAAGGGTAGCTCTAGCTAGATCAATAGTTATCCACCCTGAGATTCTTTTGATGGACGAACCACTTTCAAACTTAGATGCCAAACTTAGAGTTAAGATGAGAGCAACTATTAAAAAATTACAATCATCATTAGATATCACAACTGTTTATGTAACACATGACCAAGAGGAAGCCCTCGCAGTTTCAGATAGAATTGCAGTTATGTACAAGGGAGCAGTTCAACAGATTGGGACTCCAGAAGAGATCTATTCTTTTCCAACCAATGCATTTGTTGCTAACTTTATAGGTACTTCTAACTTTATCTATGATACTAAACTTACAAAAGATTCTACAAAGATTCTTTCAGTAAGACCTGAAGATACTGTAATTGTAGAAACTGGTCATGGAACGATAGATGGAAAAATAACTTTGACTACATTTTTAGGTGAAAGTGTTTCTTACGAAGTTGAATTAGAAAATAAAGAAAATATAGAGATAAAAGTATTTTCTAAAAATATTGAAATAAAAAAAATTGGACAGAAAATTGGAGTTCTTTTTCCTGAAGATAAAATTAAATTTTTCAATAAAAGTGAGGAATATTAATGAAAATAAAAAAATATTTAAACTTCTGGAATATAGTTTCCTTAGTGTCTTTAGCACTTTTATTTTTATTTTTAATCTACCCTTCATTTTCACTAGTGAGTCAAAGTTTTGTAAGTTCTACAACAGGGAAGTTAACTTTGGAAAATTATGTAGATTTCTTTTCCCTACCATATTATTTTAATGCATTAAAACATAGTTTAGCAGTATGTTTTGCTACAACTTTTTTTGCTACTTTAATTGGTATTCCTATAGCTTATTTTATGAGTAGAACTAATATATATTTTAAGGGATTTTTAGATTTAGTTATTATGATTTCACTTTTGTCTCCACCATTTATCGGAGCATATTCTTGGATATTACTTTTAGGAAGAAATGGATGGATTACTAATCTTTTAAGTCCTTTTGGAATAATCATGCCAACTATATATGGTTTTACAGGAATAGTAATTGTATTTACTTTGAAATTTTTTCCATATGTATATATCTATACTTCAGGAGCTTTAAATAGTATTGATGCTTCTTTAGAGGAAGCATCTGAAAATTTAGGTATGAATAGAATTCAAAGATTATTTACTGTAACATTTCCTTTGGTTATGCCTTCTATCACTGCTGGAGCTCTTATGGTATTTATGACTTCTCTAGCTGACTTTGGGACTCCTATGTTAATAGGTGAAGGATATAAAGTTTTACCTGTTATGATCTATGATGAATTTATGAGTGAAATGGGTGGAGATGCTACTGTTGCAAGTACTCTAAGTGTTGTAGTTGTGGCTTGTTCTACCATGGTACTTTTTATTCAAAAGTATTTTATATCGAGAAAAAGTTACAAGATGAATGCTCTTAGACCACCGAAGACTGCTATACTTAAAACTAAGGGAAGAATTTTAGCTACTATATTTGTAGGAGTTGTATCATTTATAGCGTTTTTACCTCAGATAGTTGTTATCTATACTTCGTTTCTTAAAACTAGGGGACCATTATTTATTTCAGGATTCAGTCTAGATAGTTATTATAATATTATGAGTAAACTTTCGTCTAATATCTATAATACATTTTTATATTCGATTATATCTATCTTGATAATGTTATTGTTAGGACTTGTACTTTCCTATATTATTTTCAAGAAAAAAAATAGATTAGCTCCTATACTTGATATTTTAATTATGTTTCCATATGTTATCCCAGGATCAGTTTTAGGGATAGGACTATTAGTATGTTTTAATAAAAGACCATTGTTACTTAGTGGTACGGGATTTATACTTATAGTATCTTATGTAGTTAGAAAATTAGCATATACAGTTAGATCAGGAACTGCTATACTACATCAAATCGATCCTAGTATAGAAGAAGCTTCTATTAATTTAGGTGTTTCACCAATGAAAACATTTTTTAAAGTTACTGCTCTTATGATGGGTCCTGGTATATTTTCTGGTTTGATACTCAGTTGGATATCAACTATTAATGAACTCAGTTCAAGTATTATATTATATACTGGAAAAACAGGAACCATTGCTGTTGCAATCTATACAGAAGTTGTTAGAGATAGTTTTGGAAGTGCTGCTGCCCTTTCAACTATTCTAACAATTATATCTATTGTTTCGATCCTTGTGTTTAAGTTTTTTTCTAGAGGGAGTAAGCTTAATATTTAAAAGTGTAATGTTGTATCTTTATTAAATATAATACAGATCAAACTAATATGGTGGAGCATTTTCTAAAAGTGCCCACCTATTATCTTATATTTTATAAAATTTATAAAAAGGAGTTTTAAAATAATGATAAAAAATGTGATATTTGATTTAGGAAGAGTACTTATTAACTTTGATCCAGAAACTTATTTAAAAGAACTTGGATTAAATAGTGACGACAGAAAAATTTATTTAAATGATATATTTAAAGGAAGTGAATGGTTAGATCTAGATAGAGGAGTAATAGATGAAGAACAAGCAATAGAGACAATTGTGGCCAAGGGAAGGATAAAAGAAAAGGAAGTAAGAAAAGTATTAGATGAAAGAATACATTTTTTTACTGAACTTAGTCTTAATAGTCCCCTTGTAAAAAAAATAAAGGATAAGGGTTATAAGTTATATATTCTTTCTAATTTTCCAAAGATTCCATTTGAGATCCTCTTTAAAAAATATGAATTTTTTAGAAATTTTGATGGAGGAGTTATTTCTTATGAAGAAGGAGTAAATGTTATAAAACCTGATTCAAGAATATATGATATATTGTTAAGTAGATATAACCTTCTTCCTGAAGAAACTGTTTTCATAGATGATACACTAGTTAATATAGAAAAAGCTGAAGAGTATGGAATTACTGGAATCCATCTTCCAGATCATAGAGAATTGAGAGAAAAACTAACGAAAAAAGGTTTACTTTAAAATTTAATAAAAATTTAAAATCAAAAAAATAAGGAGGAGCTATTATTAGCTTCTCCTTATTTACTTATCCTCTAATAATTTCCATCTTATATCCATCGGGATCGGTAACGAAATAATATCTAGGTTTTTGTCCTGGTAAACCTTTCAAATCAGTTACTTCGAGTCCCATATTTTTATGAAATTCATGAGATTTTTCTAAATCCATAACAGTTAATGCAAAATGACTAAATCCATCACCAATTTCATAAGGGTTTTCAGGATTATAATTGTAAGTTAATTCTATTTCAAAATTTTCATCTTCATCACTTAGATATACCAAAGTAAATTTATGATCAGGATAATCTTTTCTTCTTGTTTCTTTTAAAGAGAGAGCTTCTTTATAAAATTTTAACGATTTTTCTAAATCCATCACTCTAATACATGCATGTACTAATTTATAATTCATTTATTTTCCTCCAATTAATTAATTTTCTTTCATTTAAAATAATACTATAACTTTATAAAGTTTTCAAGAAAAATAAAATTCCTTCTAAAAAATTTTAAAATTTAAATAATTCTTTTATTTTTTCAACAACTCCATTTTCCTCATTACTTTTTGCTATATTTCTAGCAACTTCTTTAAGTTTAGGATGAGCATTTTCCATAGCGTAACTATGATACCCACTTTCTAATAGTTCTATATCATTTAAATAATCTCCAAAAACTAAAGTTTCATCATAAGTTATTCCTAAAATTTCTTGTAATTTTTTCATAGCAGTTCCCTTATTTGTATCTATGTTAGAGATATCTAACCATAGTTTACCAGAGACTGTAATCTTATATTCATCTTCAAATTTTTTAAAAATTTTATAACTATTTTTTTCTGAATTTTTAAAATCACAGAGGGCAATCTTTAAAAAATCATCTTCCACTTCTTCTAAAGAGTTTACTATCTCAAGTTTTTCATAATATGGCTTAACTTCATCTAGAAATTTAGGATCATTTGATTCTACATACGCACTATTTTTACCACATAAGACAATATTTACACTATCTATTTTTCTTGCAATATCTATAAATTCAAAAGTTCTTTTTCTTTCTAAAGTGTTTATATGTAAAATTTTATCTTGAGAAGCTACAAACCCTCCATTTTCTGCAATAAAATAGATATCATCTTTTATACTATCAAAAGTTTTAATTAAACTATAATATTGTCTTCCACTAGCACAAGTAAAGATAATATTTTTTGCTTTAAGTTTTTTAAAAATTTCCCAAAATTCAGGATTGATCTTGTGATTATTATCTAATAAAGTACCATCCATATCTACTGCGATTAATCTTATCAAAATATCTCCTCCTATGGATCTTTACTTTAACTATTTTTTATTATAAAAACAAGGAACCCAAATGGATTCCTTGAGTTTTTATTTAAATGCTTTTAAATTTTCAACTAATTTATCTAATTTATCTTGATATTCTTTTTGTATCTTTCTTTCTCTTTCTAAGATGTGTTCAGGAGCTTTAGAAGTAAATTTTTCATTAGATAATTTACCATTTACTTTAGCTAGGTCTTTTTCTATCTTAACCATCTGTGCCTCTATTTTTTTGATCTCAACTTCAGGATCTAACAATCCTGCTAATGGTACATATAATTCAGAGTCTTTTACTACTCTAAATCCTGCACCTGTAGGTTTTTTAACATCTCCAAATTCTAAAGTTTCTAATTTAGCTAATTTAGTTAGGAATGTTTTGTTATTTTCTAAAGTTTTTAATTCTGATTCATTGGTAGTTTTTAAGATTGCTTTTACTTCTTTTGCAGGAGATATATTTATCTCAGCTCTTATATTTCTAAGAGCTGAAACTACTGACTGTAAATATTCAAAAGATCTTTCTACCTCTTCATCTACTAAAGTTTCATTACAAGTAGGGAATGTCTCAAGCATAATTGTTTCACCTTGAGCTCCTAATTTTTGCCAAATTTCCTCTGAAATAAATGGCATAAATGGATGTAATAATCTAAGACCTTCTTCTAATACTGTCCATAATACATATTGGGCAGTTCTTTTAGATTTTTCATCTTCACTGTTATAAAGTCTAGTCTTAGCCATCTCAACATACCAGTCGCAGAAATCTCCTCTTAAGAATTCATATGCCCCCTTAGCAGCTTCATCTAATGTAAAACTCTCTAAATTTTCATTTACTTTTTTAGAAGCTTTGTTTAATTTAGAAAAGATCCATCTATCTACTAATTCTAACTCTAATTCATCTTTATTTACACTATTAATATCAAAATCTTCTAAGTTCATAAGTACAAATCTAGACACATTCCAAATTTTATTTGAAAAATTTCTTCCCATCTCAATTAATTTCTCAGAAAAATGTACGTCTTGTCCCTTAGATGTGTTGTAAATCATAGTAAATCTAATTGCATCTGCACCATATCTATCTATTAATTCTAAAGTATCGGGAGAGTTTCCAAGTGACTTAGACATCTTTCTTCCTCGTTCATCTCTAACAATTCCATGTAAGAATACATGTTCAAATGGGATCTCCTTCATCTCATACATTCCTACCATTACCATTCTAGCTACCCAGAAAAATAATATATCTGCTCCTGTAACTAGAGTATTAGTTGGATAAAATCTTTCTAGTTCCTTACTTTCTGGTAATCCTAATGTTGAAAAAGGCCATAGAGCAGATGAAAACCATGTATCTAAAACATCTGTTTCTTGAACTAGATCAACTTTTTTTCCGTAGAATGCAAGAGCTTGAGCATCTGCATCCTCATCTGATTTTGCTACGAATAGATGATTGTCTGGTCCGTAATATGCAGGTATTCTATGTCCCCACCAGATTTGTCTAGAGATACACCAATCTCTTATATTTTCTAACCAGTTATAGTAAACTTTTTCCCATCTTTTTGGCATGATCTTAACGTCACCATTATAAACTACTTCTAGTGCGTCTTTTGCTAGTGATTCCATCTTAACAAACCATTGATTAGATATTCTAGATTCTATATTTGTATTACATCTATAGCATCCACCAACTTTATTGTCATAATTTTCTATTTTTTCCATGAATCCTTGCTCTTCTAAGTCAGCAACTACAGCAACTCTTGCTTCTTCACGGGTCATTCCTTCATATTTTCCAGTAAGAGCGTTCATCTTAGCCTCTGGAGTAAATATATTCATAATTTCTAAGTTATGTCTTTTTCCAATCTCAAAGTCATTGGGGTCATGAGCTGGAGTCATCTTTACTACACCAGTTCCAAATTCCATATCCACATAATCATCAGCAATAATAGGAACTTCTCTTCTTGTAAGTGGAAGGATTACTGTTTTTCCTATTAAGTCTTTATATCTATCATCGTTAGGATTAACTGCTACTCCAGTATCTCCTATCATTGTTTCTGGTCTAGTAGTTGCTACTATAAATTCAATATCTGAATCTTTAACAGGATATTTTATATGCCACATATGACCCTTGTGTTCACTGTGTTCTACTTCATCATCTGCTAAGGCGGTTCCACATTGTGGACACCAATTTACCATATATTCACCTTGATAGATCAATCCGTCATTATATAATTTTACAAATATATCTTTTACAGAATCAGAACAACCTTGATCCATTGTAAATCTTTCTTTTTCCCAATCTAGAGATGCTCCTAATCTTCTAAGTTGAGTTGTTATTATTCCACCATATTCATCTTTCCATTCCCAAACTTTTTTTATAAACTTGTCTCTACCAAGATCATCCCTTGTTAAGTTATCTTCTGCTAATTTTCTTTCTACTCTATTTTGAGTGGCTATTCCTGCATGATCTGTTCCTGGCATCCAAAGAGTATTATATCCACTCATTCTTTTCCATCTAATAATGGTATCTTGGATACTATTATTTAAAACATGTCCCATATGAAGTACACCTGTAACATTTGGTGGAGGCATAACTATCATATAGTTTGGTTTTTCATCATCCATTGTTGCTCTAAAATATTTATTTTCTTCCCATGTTTTATACCATTTGTTTTCTATCTCCGTGGGAGAATATATTTTGTCTAATTCCGTCATAATTGACCTCCTAAGTTTATTTTACAAAAAAAATAGTAGCTATCTTATTAAAAAATAGCTACCTTAATCTCTTTATATTATTCAAGGGTTTATAAAAATTTAAAACCATAGCTATCACCTATATCAATTTGATTAAAATGTGATTAACTTTGACTTCTACTCTTTCCATAAATAAGTTCCTCCCTCTAAATTTATCTATAAATAATATCATTTTTTTTAATTTTTGTCAATTTTAAAAGTTAAGTTGAAATTGGATTTTACTTTATACTTGATTTTAAAAAAATTTAAAAAAAATTGACCTGTACCCATACGTTATAGTCTATAATAACTTATATACATAATTATAACAATTATTTTTTAGGAGGAGTATAAATGAATTTATCGGTAGTTACACAGGGGTTTGGAGTTGGAATTAGTTTAATTATAGCTATAGGAGCACAAAATAGTTACGTTTTAAAAAATGGGATATTAAAAAAACATGTATTTGTAACTGCATTGCTCTGCTCATTCTTAGATATGATACTTATCACAGCAGGAACTCTAGGTTTGAGTTCTATAATAGATGGAAATAAGACTTTGATGCTTCTTTCTACAAGTTTTGGGATTTTATTTCTTACTTATTATGGTGTTTCTTCTATTATAAAAGCTATTAAAAGTAATGAAATTCTTGATGTTGAAAATGATAAAACTAACGATTCATTGAAAAAAACAATAGTTACTATATTAGCTTTAACTCTATTAAATCCTCATGTATATTTAGATACTGTTATTTTAATAGGAAGTATTGGATCAAAATTTGCTAACCATCAACAGATTGATTTTATTATTGGGGCCTGTTCAGCATCATTTATTTGGTTCTTTGGTTTAGCTTATGGAGCACGAATCCTTATTCCTATATTTAAAAAAGAAATTACTTGGAAAATTTTAGATATAGTTATAGGTTTGGTTATGATTAGAATTGCAAGTAAACTAGTTTTCTTTGCAATAGATAATAATTTATTAATATAGAAAAAAATAACAGGAAGAAAAGTTAATTGACTTTTCTTCCTGTTATTTTTTATTTTCTTAAGATTTATATATATTTTTTCTTCTCATATAGGGGATCATAAATAATATACCTATAATAACTATATTTAAACTACTCATAGCAGCACTCTCTAAAAATAATTTATTGGTATATAAATTATAATTTACAACAGATGAAAGTGGAAGATACCTTCCTAATTGCATAGTATAGGTTATGGTGAATTCTGCATAGATTACA
>AYRG01000176.1_pt1 | contig 13845 bp, 20 predicted proteins | sample 183771 | NCBI WGS metagenome assembly AYRG01 (sample SAMN02391472, study PRJNA226580) | bioreactor metagenome | isolation source: day 33 sample from continuous culture bioreactor with low C:N ratio... | place: Germany: Bremen
GCAGGTCTATATATGATATATAAAAACTGGAGTAAGATTAAATCTTTCTTTGGTGGTGGAAAATCAGAACACTCAGTAGAACTTAATAAAAAGGTTAACTCTCAATATAGACTTAATGGCGGACAAGGATTAAACCCTAATATTCCAAAATATGGTACAGGAGGAATAATGACTTCTCCTCACTTAGCGATAGTAGGAGATGCACCAGAAACAATTGTTCCACATGATGGAAGTCAGCAATCTAAAAACCTTTGGTATCATGCAGGGGCTAAACTAGGAATGTTTGCAGGGGAAGGTATCCCGGCATTAGCTTCTAATGTTAAAGAAAAATTATCTAAAACAAATATTGAGAAAAAGATAGAAATTAAAATAGATTATAACCCTACTATCCAGGGAAATATAGATAATATAAGTGACATATTAAAAAAATCAAGTGAAGACTTAGCACAATTAGTAAAGAAAATTATAAATGACACAATAGCAGAAAATGTCAAATTAGAGAGGAGGGTAAGTTTTGATTAAAGAAGTGGATATATACGGGACTATCCAAGGAGATACATGGGACAGTATTAGTTTTAAAGTCTATGGAGAAGATAAGTTTTCTAAAGAGCTACTCCGAGCTAATCCTAAATATATGAATATAGTTATTTTTAGTGGTGGTGTAGAACTTATATGTCCCGATATATCTAATACAAAAAACTTAACCCTCCCACCTTGGAGGTAATATGAAATCCAGGAGAAGCTATATAAATATAAACTATGAAGGTAAGGATATTACAGGAGATCTATCCCCATATTTAAAAGGATTTTCATATACAGATAATCTAGACAAAGGTGATAATGTAACTCTTAGTCTTACAGGAGATAAATGGATAAAAGAATGGGCCATATTAAAAGGGGACAAAATAACAGTTGAGATAGGAGTTATTAACTGGAGAAATGAAGGAGATAATAGAATTTTAAAATGTGGAACATTTACAATAGATGATCTATCTTTTTCAGGAACACCAGATACCATGAATATCTCAGGAACTTCTATAGATATAACTAAAGATCTAAAAGGAGTGAAAAAAGATAATACTTGGGAAAATATATCTTTAAAAGAAATAGCTCAAGAGATATCTAAAACTTATTCTTTAGATCTATTCTATGACTGTACTGAAGAATTTATCTTTGATAAGGTAGATCAGATGAAAGAATCAGATTCAAGTTTATTAGCTAGGATATCAAAAGAACAAGGAATGGCCCTAAAGATAACTATGGATAAAATTATTATTTTTGATGAAAAAAAATATGAAGATAAGGAAACAGTGATCACTTTTGATAAAACTAATCTAATGAAATATGATCTTCAATGTGATGATTTAGAGGTCTATGATGCCTGTGAATTAACATTTTACGATCCTTTTTTAGGAGAACTTTTAAAGAGTAAATATGAAGCTCCTATAAGTGAATTCTATAAAATAAAAACAGGGAAGATCTTATACGAAAACATAGATACAAAAGTAATTGGAAATACTAAAGAAGAAAAAGAAAAATTTTTAAATGATCGAGCAAAAAAAATACTTAGAAGCAAGAACAAAAACGAAACAAAAATGAAAATATCTTATATGGGTGATCCAGAATATTTAGCAGGTATTACAACTAAAATTTTAGGATTTGGAAGGTATGATGGTGTGTATCTGATTACTTCAGTTACTCATGATGTTACTAAGAAATACACTTGCAGTTTAAATATGAGAAGGAGGTTAGGTTTTTAATGGGATTTAGGTTTATAAGGACTGGAAAGGTATCATCTATAAGTTATAAGACAACTACAGCAAGGGTAGAATTTGATGATGCTCCTGGGATCATATCTAAACCTTTACAAGTTTTAACGGATCATACGAATACAGAAAGAAATTATTCAATGCCAAGTGTTAAAGAAAATGTGGTCTGTGTGTTTTTACCCAATTCATCCAATTCAACAGGATTTATTTTAGGAAGTTATTCAAGTGAAAGGAATCTTCCAAAAGATACCGGTAAGATGAAATATATTATCTTTCCAGATGGGACAAAGATTAAATATAACTTTGAAACACATCTATTAGAAATAGATTGTGTAGGAGAAGTTAATATTTCAAGTGGTACCGTGATTAATATTAAAGGTCAAGAAGTAAATATTGAGGCTGATTCATTTAATGTAACAGCTAATGAAAGCAATTTTGATCATAAAATTAATTGTGCTGATGTTATCACAGATAAGGGATCTTACAATGATCATATTGATAACCTGCATTAAGGAGGAAGAGAAATGATTGGATTATTAGGAGATATACCATTTGAAGTTTCCTTTGATGGACAAAATAAGAAAATATTGAATTTCTCTGATTTAAAACTAAGTGGTGGAGCTAATTTTGGAAAACATGAGAGAAGAGGTAATAAACCTGCTCTAGAATTCATAGATCTAGATACCGATGTTGTTACTCTAAATATCATTCTTAGGAGTGATTTTGGAGTAGAACCACAAAAACTTTTAAAGAAACTAAATGAATATAAGAATGTTGGTGAAGTCTTAAGCTTTACATTGGGAAATGAGCCTGTGGGAAATGGGGAATATGTTATCACTTCCTATAATGCAGGATATCAATATATAACTAATGGCGGAAAAGTCAGAAAGATAGATGTTTCCCTCACATTAGAAGAATATACAAAAGAGTTAGAAAAAAATAGCGAGATAATAATTAAACCTAAAAAACAAGTTGAGAAAAAGATAGTTCACAAAGACTTTAATCAAGGATCGATATCTAGATAGAGGTGATAAATAGAATGATCTATACATTAGAACCACAAAATAGAGTTAACTTAAAAGCTACTGGTAGTGAAAGAATTCTTCAAAATGGAAGAAATATACTCTCTGTAGTAATAGGCGAGGTTATCTTAGCCAGGGGAATAGGAATAAATGGAGACATAGTAGATTCTCCACTAAATAAAAGTGCAGCCTTAATGGATATAAAAACTCAATTTAAAAAATACGAACCTAGATTAAAAATACATAAGATTACATATATAACAGATCATCAAAATGGGACTTTAAAACCAGTCATGGAGGTGAGCATAGTTGAATAATTTAAATATACATAATGAAAGTTCTGAAGAAATCCTTGCAAGGATGGTTAATAAATATGAAGATTTAAGCGGTACTTCTCTAGGGTTAGCAGATGAAAGGAGATGGCTCCTACAAACAGTAGCTTATGGTTTGTTTGTAAGAAATGAAACTACTAATGAAGGGTTAAAAATGAACCTCCTAAGGTATACCAAGGGAGACTATGCAACTGAGATGGGAGCCTTTACTGACACAGAAAGATTAGGAGCTAAGAAAGCTAGTGTACTTCTAAAATTTGAGATTGAAGAGGCAAAAGAACACCTTCTAGGAATTAACCCAGTAAGGGTTACACCGGGGAATAATAGATATTTTTTAACACCATATTTTGAGTTCCAACCAGGAGAAACCATTAAAGAAATTATTGCTGTTTGTACTGAAGAAGGGATAATTGGCAATGGATATCTTCCAGGAGAAATTAACAAGATAGTTGATCCTTTTCCATTTTTTAAGTCAGTAATAAATATGGAAATATCTCAAGGAGGAGCTGAGATAGAATCCGATGAGAGTTTAAAAGAAAGGATCCGAACAGCTCCAAGCAAATTTTCAACTGCAGGTCCAGGAGATGGATATATCTATTGGGCGAAAACTGCTAATCAAGAGATCATAGATGTAAATGTAAAAATGACTACACCAGGAACAGTTAGGATAACTCCTCTAATGAAGGGTGGAGTTCTACCTACTGATAGTGTTCTTCAAGATGTAAAATCTATTTGTAGTGCAGATAAGAGAAGACCTTTGACAGATAATTTAGTAGTTAATAAACCTACACAAATAAACTATGATATAGATTTTACTTATTATATTTCAAGTAAAGATGTAGGGCTTGTAAATGAGATCCAGGACAAAGTTAATAAAGCGGTAACCGAATATATCACATGGCAAAAAGCAGTCTTAAAAAGGGATATAAACCCTACAGAACTTAATTATTTGATAAGGAGTGCCGGAACAAAAAGAGTTGAAATAATAAAACCTATATTTGCTACTATAAATGATTTTGAAGTTGCAAAAGAAGTAAATATAAATCCCAGATATGGAGGGATTGAAGATGATTAAAATAGATGATATTTCTCTTTTAAGACTTCTCCCTAATTTCCTTCAGGAAGATAAAGAAATACAATTCTTAACCCAAGTTATCCAGGAAGAATTAGATTTAATTAATACAAGAGAAACTAATCTTTTTCTCTATGGAGATTTCAATGGGTTAGATGAACCTATTTTAGATGAATTAGCTTATCAATGGAGAATTGAAGGGTATCAACAAACTTTTTCTAAGGGTATTAAGGCTAGTTTAGTAGAAGCTGCATATATTGTTAGGAAAACTAAAGGAACAAAACACGCAATAGAGAGTGTAGTAGAAAATATCTACAATGGTGCAAAAATAAAAGAATGGTTTGAATACGGTGGAGATCCACATCATTTTACGATAGATGTGGGGGAATTTATAGTCAATAAAGCTGAGATAGACAAGTTAATAACTGTAATAGGAACATCTAAAAGGGAAAGTTCTAAATTAGATGCAATTAAATTTAAATTTAATTCAAATACAGATATTAAAGTAAATAATGGATTAAGTTTTGCTAGTAAACAAACAATTAATTTATTAGATATGCCAGGGAATTTTCTCCTGGTAAATGATGAATATGGTTTGGTGAGACCCGCGATTACATATAGCGAGAAAAATAAATTTATAAAGATAGTTCCAGAGGCGATATACCGAATTATTGACCCCCTCGGAGCTGTTTCTTTGGAAAAAACAAATTCTGCAGGAATACCGGAAAATGGGATCTTAAAGAAAATAAGAGGGAGATTGGATTTTATAGACACTGTTTCCCTCCCAATAACAATAGAAATAATAAAATAAGGAGGGGCTAATGTCAACTTTTAACCCACAAACAGTAACAAAAGCCGGTGAAGAACTCATAGCAAGAGCACTAGCTTCAAAAGGAACTATCCAATGGACGAGAGTCGCCCTTGGAGATGGTACACCAGGAGGAGAGGCTACAGAGTTAGAAGAATTAGTTTCTCCTAAACTGGACGCTATTCTAATAAACAATGAACACCTCGGGAGAACTGCAGAATTAATAGTAAAGTTTTCAAATGAAAGCATAGAGGAAGAGTTTGATATCAAAGAATTAGGTATTTTTGGGAGGATAGAAGGGGATACTGAAAGTGTTTTATACTCATATACTACTGCTACTGATTGCAGCACTCTCCCTATCAATTCCGCCCCATTTGAGATGGAATGGGCAATCTACACTCAAGTAACAAATGGAGATAAAATAGATATTTTAATAAATCCAACATTGCAAATGTTAAATAAAGAAACAGCTGATGAATTATATGAATCTAAAATCCTTAAAAATAGTGCTTTTAATTTAATCAAAGCTACTGATAAAACATCTTTTTCAGAAACTGAACTGGCATCTATGGCTTTATTACAAGAAATAATAACATTTCTAAAAGAATATTCCGATGCTAATACAGCAGGGTTAATTGATTCTGCACCAATTACACTAGATACACTTAATGAATTAGCTAGAGCATTAGATGATGATCCTAATTTTGCAACAACAATAACTAATTTAATATCAGGGAAATTAAGTAAAGGAGAAGTCTCAGTTGACTATGATAATGGAGGAAAAATAGAAAATAAAATAAAGAATTTATTTTCTGATGTTGAGCTTTGGAGTGGAGATGTGAATGTCGGTCCTATTACTTTTACAGAAGCTTATACTAATTTCAATTTATTAGAGATAAATACAAGTGATGGAGAGAGTAAGTTAATTAGAACTAAAGCATTGACATCTAGAGGGTATATTGGTATTTGGGGAGGGACAATGGAACTTTTTGACCCTGCAGGGAATTCAAGGTATTGTTTAGACGGATATCTAAGAGTCACAGTTACTGATACAACAACTCTTGCTGTATCTTGTACTAGAACAGCTGAAAATAATAATCCTACTTTAACATCTATAATAGGAATTGGGAGGAAATAAATGAAATATATACTTACAAATAAACCACAGAAAATAAATGAAACAAAAGGAGAAATTCAAAATGTTTCAGTAAGACATGTAATTGTATTAGCGGCAGGGACTAGTATTCCATCAGTTGATACAAGTACAATCACTGTTAGACCTGGAGAATCATATCCATTTAAAACTGTTCTAGGGGAAGTTTTATATGCTTGGATTATAAATGCCAATGATGATGAAACTCTAGAGGTTTCAGTTATAAATTTTCCCTCGGAAGGAGAAGGAGGTGATACAGATATTTCAGCTATTGAAACAGAAATAATAAATCAAGGCAAACAAATACAGAATTTGTCTAAGAAATTACCCGAAGGAACTATATTAGCAGTAGACTATAGAAAAGGTGTAACCGCACAAGACTATGAAGGAAACTTAATAGAACCTAATTGGATAGAAACTACTATAGGACACGACAATGGTGTTTTTTATAATTCGGATGGTAATTTTCAAGGTCAGAGAGATAGAACGAAGGGGTTATGGGCAGGTATTGGAACAACAAACGAATTAAAAAATGATTTTGTTGGTTTTAGAGGATTGACGCTTGATTTACTCGAAAAGAAACAAGATGGAACAGATGTTTATAGACTTTATGGAGTATCCGAGTTTACTGGAGCGGGATTCGTTTCTGTGGATAATTTATCAGTTGTCCTAGGGGATAAAGTTAGTATGTCTATGAAATTGGAAGCCACTGAAATTTTCACTGTTCGTATGGTAGGAGGTGGTGTAACTAAAACATTATCTAAAAACACTGACGGATATTATGAAGGCACTATCAAAGCTACAGAGAATGGGACTGTATCTTTGTATTTCTATCTTTTTGATATTAGTGGCGGTGCTGATGTTGATATAATTGTAGAAATAAAAAATCCAACACTTGAAAAATCACCAATCGCAACACCTTTCTGCGAGAATAACAGAGGTGGGTGCAATGTTTCTTACCCGTTTATTAAAAATTTAGCAACAGAGGATTACACGATCATTTCTAAGTTTAACGGTGAACTTGTTGATTGTTTTGATTCTGGAGCTTTTTATATAGCACAAGGCGATAATGGTCAATTTATAAGTTTCTTTTTTAATAATGTTCATGAGATAGAAAACCCCAAACTTATAACAACAGTTAGTAATGGTATTACTAAAATGTTCGTTGAAGGGATATTAGTAAGAACTGATGTAGTTAGAATAACGGGGCAATCCTTGAAAGATAGTATTAGTTTTACGGCAAAGCCATCTACGGAGAACCGTTATCCTAACTCATTTTTAGAAAGTTGTATTTTTCTAGATAGAATTTTAACAGATGAAGAAATAAGTCTATATACTAACTCTGACATAGAAATACCAGATGTAGGGGAATATTACCCGATAGCTTTTTCTAAGAAAAGAGCAGATCAATATGGGACTACAAAGAGAGGGTGGAAAGTAGTTTCTACAGATGAAGATATATTTGAAATTAAAGGTAAAAGATATAAAGTTATTGGTGCAACTGGGATAGAGGAAACCGTTGTTATAGATAATGATGGAGTTAAGACAGGTACTGCTTTAGATCAAGTGAATGGATATTTGAGAGTTAATACAAGTGTAGTTTTACCTTGTGATGTGGAGGTGTTGTAAATGAATATAAAATCAAGGTTTAAGCCTTCTAAATGGATAATACAAGGTGATATAGTTAATCTCAATAAGGTCATTAAAGAGATGACAGAAGAAGATGAAGAAGGGAATAAAAGTGTATTAGGTTATGAAGTAGAACATTACAAAATACCCAAAGAAGATAGATTGTTTGAAACTGTAAGAAATGATGTAAATGGTGATCCCATTACTCCAGTATTAGGAGAAAACAACGAAGAAATATATCCTATATATTTAGATGTATTTTTCGAGGTTGAGTTTGCAAAGGCACAAGAACAAATCTAAATTTGTTCTAGGGATAAAATAAAAAATAAAATAGGAGGGTTATGATTTCTTTAGTTCAGTTAATACTAGAAGATCCAACTAGGGGGCTCCTTGCCCTCATCCTTATATTCTGTTTACATCTTTGGAGGGAACAGGGGAAAATGAAAACAGAAGTTAAAAATGTAGAAAAGATGCTTGATAAAAAAAAGCTCGATAGAGAAGATTTTGATATGTATAATAACGGCCATTCAAAGGAGCATGAAGGGATTTTAGCACATCTTAAAACAGCTATAGAACTTCTCAAAGGAGGCAACAGATGAAAATATCTAAACAAGGAATAGATCTTTTAAAGCATTTCGAGAGTTACGAAATGAAAGCATATACTTGTCCTGCTGGAGTATGGACTATTGGGTGGGGCTTTACTCAGATCAATGGTGTAAGAGTCAAAAAGGATGATATTCTACCCTTAAAAGATGCAGATAAAGAACTAATAAAGCAATTAAGAATTTATGAAAACGTAGTAAAGAAAGCAATCATGATAAAAAAGATAAATCAGAATCAATACGATGCCTTAGTCTCTCTTTGTTACAACATTGGAGGTTCTAGTTTTAGGAAATCTTCCATAGTTAAATTAGTAAATAGTAGAAATTTCATAGGAGCTTGTAGGATTTTTAATCTGTGGTCTAATGCAGCTGGGAAAAGGTCTAAAGGATTACTTAGGAGAAGGATCTCAGAGAGGAACTTATTTTGTGGATGGTCAGATCCAATTACAAAGGACATTCTTAAAAATTATCGTGAAACATTTAAAGAGTTATAGGAGCGTGATAAAATGAAGCAAATATTAGATTTTTTTAGTCAATATGGGGGATTAATTGCTCCACTAATTGTGTTTTTAGTTGGATGGGTATTGCCCACTCCGAAATTTTTTAAGTTAGGGGAGAAGGTAGCAGAAACAATCCCGCCTACACTTGCAAAATTAATAGCTGAAAGGTTAAAAGCTTTTGAGAGAGGACTATTAGAACAAGATTTTAATGGGGATAAAACAATAGTTAGTAACTCTCAAGTAGAAGAAAAAGTTAAAAATTTAAAAATTGATTTGGGTTTGGAGGAATTAGTGTCCAAGGCAAAGGATTAGAATTTAAAATAGATCCTATCCATCATAAAACTAAGCTGTTTCAGTTTAAGATTTTTAGGAGGGCTAATTCTATAAAAGAGTTGTTTTGGGGATATAAAGAATAAATATTTAAGAAGGGATATTTATTCTTTATATCCCTTTTTTTATTTTAATAATTTAAAATTACCAAATAAATCTTTTGTTATAATTTGTCTTGAAATTAAAAAATTAACCATTTTTTCAACCGTTTTTTCATCAAATTTATCACTTTTTCTTTCGTTCCAATCAAACAAATTTAAAATTAATGACTTTAAATTTAGAGTTGGAGACTCTTTTATTAAAAAAATTAGACTAGAAGACAATTCTAAACAATCCTCAATTTCTTCAATTTTATTAAGTTCAAAATGATTGATTGATTCTTTGAAAAAATTAATAGCTTGATTTATATTTTTTTGATCTTCTTCTAATTGTTGGCTAGTATATTTTTTTTCAAGTTCTTTTTCTATTTCAAATAATTTCTTTTTCCTTATATTTCTATACTTTTTCAATTCATTATATAATATGTTTAAAGTTTTAGAAAATGGTCCTTTTTTTTCCTTTTTAAATTTATAAAAATTTTTCCCCCCATAGGTATCCGTTAAAAAAAATATTTTTTGAAAAACTAAATCACTTACATATTTTTTTAAATTTTCTTCATTTATTTTTAGAATAACTTTAGAAACTAATAAATGTGATTTACTTAAATGAAATATATTTTCATTTGGTTCAAAAATAGTAATATTACAATTTTTAAGACTATCTCGTTCAGAAAATTCAATTATTTCTTTTTCTACAATATTCCAATCTAGTCCGCCGTTCCCCGCACCTAATGGTGGAATAGCTATAGAAATAATATCATTTTCTATAATAAATTTTTCAAGCTTTTTTAAACCAATCGTTATATATGAAAGTTTAGATGGTTTTCTCCATGATTCTTTTGTTGGAAAATTAATAATATATTTATTATCATTTTCAACAGTGTAAACAAGATCGCTCCCTATATAAAATTCACTATTTTTACATTTAGTTTTATAAATTTCATAGTTATTGGGGTATTTTTTTTTAAATTGAAAAGCTAGCCCTTTTCCCATAACTCCTTCTGTATTAACAGGATTAACCAATACTTGAGAATCATCATCAAAAATATTCCCTGTTTTTTTCATCAACATAATTTACTCCTTTTTTTACCTATAAAATAGTGGATTAACGAGAACCTCTATATGACGAATGTCATTTGAATCTAATTTATCAACAACTCTTTCTCCTGCTTCATCATCATAAACATATATAGTGGAGATATCATCTATTTCAACATGATCTCTAATTAAAATTTCTGAAGCAAAAAATTTCTGAACCCTATTGTTGCTATAATCAGGTCCATATTGATTTTGAGGTAAATCTTTATATTCAATTTTAAAGTCTTTATTAAATGCTGGATAAGACTTATAGTGATTTTTACAATATCTAGAGGTTGGATGGTATAAACAATAAATACTTTTATCAGTTGTTCTATATATTTTTTTTATTAAAAAAATCATGTTTTCTTTCCCGTATTTTTTTATAACAACGTGATTATAATCAATACCGTGATTTCTTTGCAACATATCTATATGAAATGGAACATAACTATTTAATCCATCCCTTTTCTCTATAATTTTTTCATCTGCAGTATCCACATATTCAGTTTCTTTTAAAGAATTTCTACTTTTCAATCCAGTTTCAATAATTCCAGTTAAATTATCAATATGTGTTATATGATGTATCCCCATTAATGTCCTCCTAATATAATTTTTATTATTATTAAAAATATACCATATTTCTAAACAATTACCAAAAGAAGAATTAGAAAAAGTAGGGCTAGAAATAAAAAAATCAAAGAAAATTATAAAGAATTAACACCTGTGTGGTAATCCTAAAACAAATTAAAAACAGGATGAAATTCATCCTGCCTTCTTTATCTAGTTAAAGTTTTAAATCTTTCAACCATTACATGCATTATTTCAATCATATAACCTTTTACATTTTCTTCTCCTGTTATTTGAAGAATCATTCTTTCTTGTCCAACTTTATCTAATTCACTATCAGTTAAAATATTTTTCTCATAATATGAGGTTATAGATTCCGTTTCTTTTAAAGCATCTTCAAATGTTATTTCACCATTAGAGACTAACTTCCATAATTTGTCTATCTTCTTTTTATGTTGTCGCCCTGCTTCAATTTTTGTGTGTAAAGTTACACAAGGTAATTTTTGCCCTGCTTCGACTAAACCAGTAGCATAAAGGTGAACACATATTTTTAAAAGATTAAATAAAAATTCATCATCATGCATAACTTTATTATATTTATCTCTTACAGCTTTTGTTTTAGCATTTCTTGCATCCTTTAAAAGCATCTCAGCAACAGTTACAGATCTCTCTATCAAATTCCAACCTACTTCTCTAAAAACTTCTTCTAGCTCTTCTTGATTATTTGCCGACATTGTTTGTAATTTTAGATCTTCATCTATATTATTACCCATGAAATTCTTTTTCCCTAAAGTTCCACGTCCTTTACCCCAAAGTCTATTGGAGTATGGAGTAGGATGTTCTTCATCAATGATATAATCTTTTAATCTATATCTTAAATTTTTTGCTATATATGTTTGTATTGCAATTGCTTTATGTTCAGCAGACAAAACACTTATAGGTGCTACATATTCTTTTAAATAATCAAATTCTGACATTATTTCCCCCTTTTCATAATCTTCCTCTGTGTCTAGAGATAGTTCTGATAATTGTTTTATCATCATTATCTTACTTTCTAGTCTTTTTATTGTTGTTTTAAATGGCCGGTTTAATTTCTTCAAAACTTCTCTGTCATGAATATCCTCTGAGATAGAGAATTCAATTTCATTTAATTTCTGATCTAAAAAGTTGTTGATATCAATTAATTTTGTTTGAATAGAAGCTACTTTAGATAAAACTATATTACTTTCTCTCAAAAAAGAATATGTATCATTTACTAACTTTTCTTTTATTTTGAGTTCTTTTTCTCTTTTTTTAAAGTTTGTTTTAATTGCTTTTTTAGCTATAAAATCATTAATTACTTTTAAATACTCATCATTTAAATTAAAATTATCTAATACATTTTTCATAATTTTTATTGAAGGTATTTTTCTGTTATTTTCTATATTAGATATATGATTTGGATTAACTTTCAATATCTCTCCCATACTCTTTTGTGTTAATCTTTCATTTGTTCTGATTAATTTAAATATTTTATTAATATCCATTTCCACCTCCTATTACTTTTATAGTATAACACAAACCTTTCTTAAATATCCATAAAAAGAAAGGTTTTCTAAAAAAAGAAAGGTTTTAAATGAAAAATAGAAAAACTCTTAAAATATTTTACTTTCTATTATCTTATGAAAGTATATTTCATAAGAATTCAAATAAATTATACTCAATTAAGTATAGAGAAAATTATATTATTTAATATTTTTATTATTAACGAATTTAAGGGTTATTTAAAATAGTTATTATGATTTCTATGCATAAACACGACTCTATTAAAGTAAGGAAAGTAAATTGTATTTTCTTAATATTTTTAAGAGGTGAATAGGAATGGAAAAAAGAAAAGAAGGAAAGGAGTTAAAAGAAGGAGAGCTAATGGTAAAATTGGTTAATGTAGTAATAAAATTTATTTTCGATGAAATAGTTGGTGAAATTAAAAATTTTATTTTTAAAAAAATATGGATTTTCTTGTGCTCACATCCTTTATTATTTGTATGCTTGCCTATTATTTTTTTGGTTGTATTTATTATTTTTTGGTATTTAGTTACAGTAAAAAATAATCTTTGCTTCCCAAATTTGAGAAGCAAAGTAGTCCTTGGTTTTATTAGTTTTTTTGGGTTTAATAAATTTGTTAAATCAAAATTATATATATAAATTTAAAAATAAATTTGACAAATCGTACGATTAATTGTAATATAATCGTACGAGGTGAGGGGATGGAAAAAATAAAGAAAAAAGTTAATTTCAACAAAAGTGGAACAGGTCATATTTCTGTAAGATCTATTTTACCAATAAAATGGATAGAAGACATGAAAATTTCAAAAGAAGAGAGTGAAGTTGAAATGACGTACGACAAAGAAAAGAAAGAGATAACCATAAAAAAATCAAATTAAAAAAGGAGGCGAACAATTTTTCAATCATCCATCCTCCAATAAGTAGGATAAACTACCCGCAAGTAATTATACTACTTATAACCTCTAAATTCAATAGGAGGTACAGATATGAGTATGAAAAATTTAAAAAACGGATTAATTGAAGTATTCATCAAAGAGTTGGATATCAGATTCTTTGTAACATCACAGGAGGAGGCTATCAAGATAGCTTTTAAGTTAGGTGATGCAAAATGCTAGTAAAGATCCAAACAAATAAGCAAGGAGAACAACTGGTATCAGCAAGAGAATTATATATGAAATTAGAAGTAAAAAGAGATTTTACTACTTGGATTAAAGCTAGAATAGAAAAATATGGATTTAAAGAAAACATTGATTTTACTACTGTTTGGAACAACCCCAAAACGGGGGTTGTTAAAAAATTCAACGGAAGCATACGTTCAATGGCTAAATTAGGATATAG
>AYRG01000181.1_pt1 | contig 13533 bp, 14 predicted proteins | sample 183771 | NCBI WGS metagenome assembly AYRG01 (sample SAMN02391472, study PRJNA226580) | bioreactor metagenome | isolation source: day 33 sample from continuous culture bioreactor with low C:N ratio... | place: Germany: Bremen
AGTAAAGAGATCATTTTCATATATTCCTTCCTCTCCACCAAAATATATCTTGTCATTGGGAGCTAGAGCATTAGTTGCAGAACCAACTTCAATATAAGATGTACTGTCATAATATTTTAAGATCTTATCGTCTAGATAAAGGAGAGTTTTAGGAGAATCTATCCTGGCTTTATTATTTCCATCACCAAGTTCAATTCTAACATCACCAAGGGCAGTAACCATATTTGATTCCTTATCTCTTTTAAATCCAAAGGCTTGGAGTTTTAAACCTTCATATTGAAATTTTACCCCACCATCAGCAGTTAGAGTATCATTTTTTGTATCGATAACCAAACTTTGACTAGAGATAGCAGCATTATCATTTGAAATAAGATTGTTTTCACTAGAAGAGCTACCGCTATTTAGATTGTTTGAACCAAATGAAGTTTGAACAAGACAAAATAAAAGGATAGCAATAAACTTTGAATTTAAATTTTTCATAATATATTTCTCCTCAATTTAAAGCAAATTTTTTTATTATAATTAAGTAAAGTATAACATAAATCTTTAGGATTTTAACTATAAAAAAATACAAAAAAAAAAGGACCCGAAGATCCTTAGTTTTAGTATGAATTTAATTTTTCTAATAAAGCACTTTTTTGAACTAAACCTATTATTTGATCTACAACTTCTCCATCTTTAAAAGCAATCATAGTAGGGATACTTCTAACACCATATCTTTGAGATAAACCTGGATTATCATCGACATTTACCTTTACGATGCTAGCAGTAACTTCTTCAGATAATTCCTCTAATATTGGACCTAACATCTTACAAGGACCACACCAGTCAGCATAAAAATCAACTAAAACAATTCCATCTTTAATAACACCATCGAAACTAGCTTCATTAGTATATATAACTTTACTCATTAAAAACCCCTCCTGAATATATTGTTTATAAAATCTTTAAGTAATATTAGCATAATAAATATTTTGTGTCAAATATTCGAAAAATCTAATATTTTATTTTTTAGATATTATTTTATTAGCTATATTCTAAAAAGGATTGAAAATAAAGGAGAGTTCTTGCTCATATATATATAATTATGATAAAATTAAGTTATAGAAAAATCTAAAATAATTGGAGGAAAAAATTATGATACTTATTACAGGAGCATGTGGATTTATTGCTAGTGCATTAACTTGGGAATTAAATAGATGTGGGAAAAATGATATTATATTATGTGGTGAATTGGAAAAAGAGGAAAAATGGTTAAATATCAGGGACAGAGATTATTATGATTGGGTAAATAAAGATGATCTATTTGAATGGTTGAGCGTAGAGGAAAATGCAAAAAAAATAACAGGGGTAGTTCATATGGGAGCTTGTTCTGCAACTACTGAAACAGATATGGATTTTCTTATGGAAAATAACTATGGATATACAAAAAAATTATGGAAGTTTTGTTCAGAGAGGGATATAAACTTTATCTATGCTTCGTCTGCTGCCACTTATGGAATAGGAGAGTTAGGATATGATGACGATGTAACTCCAGAGGAATTAAAAAAATTAAAACCATTAAATAAATATGGATATTCAAAAAAATTCTTTGATGATTGGGCATTAAAGCAAGAGGAAACTCCAAAACAATGGGTTGGAATAAAGTTTTTTAATGTCTATGGTCCCCAAGAGTATCATAAGGATAGGATGGCATCTATGGTATTTCATACATTCAATCAATATAAAAAAGATGGTTCAGTAAAACTATTTAAATCTCATAAGGATGAATATGAAGATGGGGGACAGTTAAGGGACTTTGTTTATATAAAAGATGTAGTAAAGGTATTAAACTTTTTCTTAGAGAGTGAGGGCAAATCTGGAATATATAATATAGGAACAGGAATTGCTAGAAGTTTTAAAGATCTTGCGATAAATACAATAAGAGCTAGTGAAAATGATTATTCTATCGAAGCTTCAAAAGTTATAGAATATGTACCTATGCCAGAAGATCTTAGAGGTAGGTATCAATATTATACTTGTGCAGAGATGAAAAAATTAAGAGCAGTTGGATATACAGAAAAATTCCATACATTAGAAGAGGGGATAAAGGATTATGTTCAAAATCACCTTGATAAAGAAAATTCATATCTATAGATTTAAAGGAAAATTAATTTTTTTTTAGAATAAAAATAATAGAAGTTAAAAAATAAAACAAGGAAGTAGTTCCTTGTTTTTAATTGTAAGAAAAAATAAAATTGAGAAAAAAAAAGGAGGGTGGTTATATATAGAATTAATACTACCTGTAAAAAAATTTGAAAAAGAATTTAAAAAAATAATATTAGAATATAAAAAAGATTGTGATCTCTTGTATTATTCATATATGGAAGGTATAGATGATTTTGACAGATATTTAAAAAGGTTAGAGGAACTAAGTTTGGGGATAGATCTCCCTAGTGGAGATGTTCCTACCACTGAATATTGGCTTATAGATAAGAAAAATATTTGTGGAATGATAAAGATAAGACATAGGAGTATACCTATTCATGGAAATATAAGTTATGATATACCTTTAAAAAAAAGATTTTTAGGATATGGAACAAAGATCTTAGAGTTAGGAATTAAAAAAGCTAAAGAACTAAGGATAGAGGATATAAGGGTATCTTGTGGTACTAATAATGAGGGATCAAAAAAAATAATTTTAAAAAATAATGGTTTTTTTATAGGTTCGTTAAAAGATAATTATGAAAATTACGAACAATATAAGTTGAAATAGGGGAGATTTTATGGAACTAAGAAAAGTTTTGGAAAAGGCAAACGAGGTTGGAGGATCAGATATTCATTTTGTAGCAGGAAGACCGCCTATGATTAGAATAGATGGAGAACTATTAGATACTGGAGATTTTGAAAAGTTGATGCCTGCTGTTTTAAAAAAATTAGCAGAGGAGATCCTTTCAGAGGATCAATATGTACAATTTAAAAAAGATCTCGAGTATGATTTTGCATTTGGAGTTGCAGGTCTTGGAAGATATAGAGCAAATATACATATGCAAAGGGGAACTATTGGAATAACTATAAGGGTATTAAGTACAACAATTTCAAGTTTTGAAGAGTTAAATCTACCTGAGACTTTAAAACAATTTACAGAATATAAAAATGGATTGGTTTTAGTTACAGGACCTACAGGAAGTGGAAAAACAACTACCTTAGCAGCTATGATAGATAAGATAAATAATGAAAAAGCGTATCATATAATAACTATAGAAGATCCTATAGAATATCTTCATAGTCATAAAAAAAGTGTAGTAGAACAAAGGGAGATAAGAGCCGATACAGATTCCTTTAAAACGGCATTAAAATATATTCTTAGACAGGATCCAGATGTAATCCTTGTAGGAGAGATGAGAGATTTAGAAACTATAGAAGCAGCAATCACAGCAGCTGAAACAGGTCATTTGGTTTTTGGAACTCTTCATACAAATAGTGCATCAAAAACAATAGATAGAATAATAGATGTATTTCCAAGGGAGAGGCAAGCACAGATTAGATCTCAACTTTCTACCTCTCTAAGGGGAGTAATAGCTCAACAATTGATACCTCTAAAAAATGGAAAGGGACGAAGGGTAGCCTTAGAAATATTAGTTGGAACTCCTGCTATAGGAAACCTTATAAGGGAAGGAAAGATCCATCAAATACAATCTGTTTTACAGACAGGAGCTAGATTTGGAATGATAACTATGGATAGATCTTTAGAAGATCTATTTCAAAAAAATCTTATAACTAGAGATGAGATTAAAAAAAGATTACAATAAAAAATAAAAAAAGAGATTGTACCTAAGAGAGGAAAGTTAAAGATGGAAAATATTAAAGTAAATTTTGAGATAAAAAAAAATAATCTAAAGGAATTTATTAGGATCCTTATACCTGAGTTAGTAGATGAAGAGATAACTATTACAGAGATAGGTTGTGATAAAAATTTAGAGCTAGAGTTAGAGGTTTTTGGAAAAAAAATTATATTTTCATATGAAAATCATTTAGATAAACTTGAGGATCAGAGATTGGTTATGTGTAAGGTTGGTCTTTTAAAATTAATGGATAAAAAATATCCTTGGGGGGGACTCATTGGAGTCAGACCTACAAAGTTAGTGAGAAGATTTTTAAATCTATCATATACCTATGAAGAGATAGAAAAATTACTAAGAGAGCTATATCTAGTAACTCCTAAAAAAATAAAGTTACTGATAGATGTAGTAAAAAAAGAGATGAACTTCTTAAATAGAGATCATATAAATATGTATATAGGGATACCATATTGTCCTACCAAATGTAGGTATTGTTCCTTTGCTTCATATGAGATGAAGGGGACAATAGGAAAATATTACAATGAATTTGTAGATACCCTTATTGATGAGATCGTTCTTACAGGGGAGTTTTTAAAGGAGAATCCAAATAAAATTGAATCTATATATATTGGGGGAGGAACTCCTAGTATCCTTACAGAAGTAGATATGGAAAGGGTATTAAGATCGGTAAATGAAAATATAGATCTAACTTATCTAAAGGAATTTACTTTAGAAGCAGGAAGGGTAGATACACTTACCTTTAAAAAATTAGATATAATGAAAAGTTTTGGTGTTGAGAGGATAAGTTTAAATCCTCAAACATTTAATCTAAAAATTTTAGAAAAACTAAATCGTCCATTGGATAGAAAAAGATTTGATGAGATGTTTGATTATGCAAAAAAAATAGGTCTTATAATAAATATGGATCTGATCTTAGGACTACCAGGGGAAACAACAGAGGATATATTATACACACTAGATGAATTAAAAAAATATCCTACTGAAAATTTAACAACCCATGTACTTGCATTAAAAAAAGCTTCTATTTTATTTAAAGATATTCAAAACCCTATACCTCTTGACTATGAAAAGATAGAAAAAAAACTATTTGAGATAACAGAGGAAAAAAAGATGAAACCTTACTATATGTATAGACAAAAAAATAGTCTTGAATGGGGAGAAAATCTTGGATTTGCAATTGAGGGAACAGAGTCAATATTTAATATTGAGATGATAGAGGAAAACCAATCTACTTTAGGGTTAGGTGGAGGAGCAATAACTAAATCTATAATAACTCAAGATTTAAATATAGATAAGATAAAGAGGATAGTAAGTCCTAAAGAACCCATAGCTTATGTAAGGGAGATGAGGGAAAGGTTACCTAAAAAACTAGAATTATTTAGATAAAAAATAAAAAATAAAAAACTTACTCACGATTGGCACGAATGAACATGAAGAAAAAGAAAAGACTTAGCCACCAATGAGCACCAATCTCCACGAATGGAAAAAAGCTTCTGTGCTCTAGTAGTATAATCTTTTAGATCTGTGTAAATTAATATTCGTATACCTTTAGTGGCAAAAAGAAGGTTTAGATTTTAGTTTTTAAAATCTGAGAAGATCTGAGAAATCTACAGGAATGCTGACACTGTAATTTTATAACAATCTCATGCATCTGACTAAGTTTCAGTTATGCGACAAAAAAGAAAAAACTAGTCACGAATGACACGAATAAACACGAAGAAAAAGAAAAAAATTAACAGAACATGGTTTAGGTTTAATGTAAGGGGTGGATAGAGTGAATCAAAATATAAAATTGTTTATTATAATTATTGTCATACTAACTACAAGTTTTGTCTATAACAAGATAAGACCTGAAAAAAAAGTTGTAGAATTAAAAAAAGAAATTATCTATAGTAGTGAAGAGATAGGGGAAAAATTAAATATTAATAGTGCTAAGCTAGAAGATTATCTAAAAGCAGGAATAAGTCTTAGTATTGCTACAAAAGTATTTGAATATAAAGAGGTAGTAGGAAAGGTAAAAAAATTAGAAGAGTTAGTTAGGATAAGTGGGATAGGAGAAAAAAGTGTAGAAAAACTATCTAAGAGTATAGTAGTAGGAGAGGGAGGAAAGGTAAATAAATTAAAGATAAACTCAGCTTCTCCTAAGTTATTAAAATATTATGGATTTACTAAAAAAGAGATAAAAGAGATAGAAGAATATATAGATAAAAAAGGTGTAATCTATTCTAATGTTGAGATGATGGAGATATTAGGAGAAGAAAGATATAGGGATTATGAAGATCGACTAGATTATAACTAAGATCTTGAATTACTGTAATTTTGGCATAAAATAAGGCCACTGAGTACCCTCTTAAAGCTATTTCTGATACCTCTAAGGCTACTTTTTAATATTTTTGATTTTTTGCCTTTCAATCCTAATAGTACCAATGGTTTGAAGACTTTATTCTAGGGGGTAGATTTCTTCTAAATGTATAAACACAAGGAAAAGTTTTTAGAGGGGGCTTAGAAAGCAAATAAGAGAAGATTTAGTAAATTTAGGAGAAATTGATATTCTTTAAAACGTTTTTGTCACAGATTACGCAGATAGAGGCAGATTTTAACCAAGAAAAAAGAGAAAACCTAGTCACGAATTGCACAAATTTACACGAAGAAAATCTATCTTTAAAGAATAAAATTAATCTGAATTACTGTAATTTTACTATGATTTTAGGGCAAAATTAGTCCTTTTGATGGATCTTTAGTCTTTTATATGGACTAAATTATTTTTGACATCTAAAGTAACTATTAGTTTTATAACAAAAACATAAAACTTCGCAAGGAGGTTTAAAATGAGAGAAATTAATCAATTTGTATCTGAAGAGGATGTTCAAAATTATATAGAGAAGATAAAAAAATATTTTAAAGAAAAAATAAAAAAAATAGATGGAGTATATATATTTGGATCTATTATAAGGAAAGAGTTAAGGGAAGAGAGCGATATAGATATAGCAGTTATAGGAGATTTAAATTTTTCTGATAAATTAGATTATATATGTGAACTAGAAAAGATTTTAGAAAAAAAAGTAGATATTATAGATTTCAATAAATCTAATTTGAACTTTCAAGCAGAAATAATAACTAATGGAAGATTGATATATTGTTTAGACAACGAAAAAAATGATCTATTAGAATATAAGATACTAGCTAAATATTTAGTTTTTGAAGAAGATAGAAAGATAGTTATAGATGAAATCTATAAGAGGGGGAGTGTATTTAGTGGAAAGAGTGATATTAACTAAAATAGAGAGTATTGAAAGATGTGTTCAAAGAATAGACGAAATCTATGGTGGAGATATAGAGAGATTAAATGATTATCTATATCAAGATGCAATAGTTTTAAATATTCAAAGAGCTTGTCAGCAATCTATAGATCTTTCTATGTACTTGTGTTCAAAATTAGCTTTTGGAATACCAAAATCTAGTAGAGATTCGTTTACTTTACTAAAAGAAAATAATGTTATAACAGAAGATATATCTAAGCTTATGGAAAAAATGGTAGGATTTAGAAATGTAGTTATACATGAATATCAAGAGGTAGAATTAGAAATTATTAAGTTTATTGTAGAAAAAGGACGAGAGGATTTTCTAAAGTATGTAAATGAAATTTTAAATTATATAAAGAAAATTTAAAATAACAGATAGTATAAATTTAAGTTTAAAAAAATAATTAAAAGCTATATTGTAACCTGTAAACTAGACATTAGAAAAATTGTCAAAATTTATAGGTTTTTTGTATATTTAAAAATAAAAAAACCTCCTAGTTGTAATAGTCACACAACTAAGAGATCTTAAGGAAAGAAAGAAATGAAAAGAACTATCATTTTCATTTGCTTATAACTATCAGACGTTACTTAGGGGAAAAAAGTTTAAAAAAATTAATTTTTTTTAATCTTTCTATTAATTAGATAGAGGTTTAGATTTTTTACTTTTTTTTTGTGGTATAATAAAGAAAGATTAAATGAAGATTAAGAATATATAATTTATAAAAGATATAGGAGAAGAAAAGATGCAAAGTTTAAATTTTACAGCAATAGATACAATAGGTTTAGTCTTGGGATTGTTCTCTATATTTATAGGGATAAAATATCCTGATTGGGATTTTAAATTAAAGTTAAAACATAGGTCTATTCTTACACATAGTCCTTTGATTATATTTTTCTTTATATATATATATTTAAATAAACAAAGTAGTTTTTTAGGGTTTGGAAGGGAAAAAGAAGTTGGGTTTAGGTATTTTATAATGGGATTTTCAATAGGGATGGGGATACATTTTCTCTATGATCTATTTCCTAAAGGTTGGAAGGGAAGTGCACTTTTACATATTCCAATACTAAATAGAAAGGTGAGAAAACAAAAAAGTATATTTTTATTTATCTTATTTACTATAATTTCATTTGTGATAGCTATTGGACTGAGTAAATCTATAGAGGAAACAACTTTATTTTTTATTTTTGGATTTGTACTCCTTGGATTGAATAAGCGAAAAGAGGAAAAATTAATAAGGCCAACAGGGTCTTTTTTACTTTTATTTTTAGGGATAGCTTTTTGTATAGATTCTGAATTTTACGAGTTTATAGTAAAAAATATAAAAAATCTATGGATGGTAGGAGAAGTTGGAATAAAAACTGTCTTCACATTAATTTCATAATTAAATGAGATAATTAAAATATAAGAAAACTTAGTCACGAATGAACACGAAGAAAAAGAAAAAACTTAGCCACCAATGAGCACCAATCTTCACGGATAGAGAAAAGATAGATACAAAGGAAAAGAATTAGTCACAGATTACACAGATTACACAGAAAAAAATAAAAACCAGTCACGAATAACACGAATAGACACGAAGAAAAATAAAAAAACTTAGCCACTAATGGACACCGATCTTCACGAATAGGAAAAAAGCATCTGTGCTGTAGTAGTATAATCTTTTAAATTGGTGGTGATTGGTGGCAAAAAAAGGTTTAGATTTTGGTTTTTAAAATCTGAGATAAAAAAAGAAAAAGACTTAGTCACGAATGGCACGAATAGACACGAAGAAAAATAAAAAAGCATCTGTGCTTTAGCAGTATAACCTTTTAGATCAGTGTAAATTAGTGTAGATCGGTGGCAAAAAAAAGGTTATAGACTTTAAATTTATGAAAAATAAAAACTTAGTCACGAATGACACGAATGAACACGAAGAAATAAAAAAGGTTATAGACTTCTGTGTTATAGCAGTATAATCTTTTATTTTCGTGCAATTAGTGACAAAAAAGGTTTAGGTTATAGAACTTAGATCTTTATTGAAAACTGAGTAATCGGTGGCAAAAACAGTTTTAAGGTTTTCTCTGTGTAACTCTTTATCTCTTTTTTATTGATAAAGTTTTTATGTTAAAAAATTATTCTTATGATTTGATAGAACAGGGGGAGATATGAAGATATTAGTTGTAGAAGATGAGGAGAATATAAGAAAAGTAATTAAGAAAATGTTGGAAATAAATAAATTTGAAGTATTAGAAGCTTGTGATGGAGCAGAAGCTATGGATATATTTTATAGTGAAAAGATAGATCTAGTTGTATTAGACTGGATGATTCCAAAAATAAGTGGGATAGAAGTTTTAAAGAGAATAAGATTGGAATCTAATCTACCAATATTAATGCTTACAGCAAAATCTGAGGAAGATGATGAGGTAGAGGGATTAGAGGTAGGAGCAAATGATTATCTAAAGAAACCATTTAGTCTAAAGATCCTTATTACAAGGGTGAAAAAACTTTTAAACTTGATAGGTAAGAGAAAAACTTATGGAATTTTAGATTTAGATATAAACAACCATAGGGTATATATAGAGGAAAAAGATATAAATTTATCTCCAAAAGAATTTGAACTATTAAACTATCTTATATTAAATAGTGGTATAGCTCTAAATAGGGAAAAGATATTATCAGACGTATGGGATCTTGCCTTTGATGGAGATTATAGAACTGTAGATACCCATATAAAAACCTTGAGAAAAAAAATTAGTGCTGAATATATTTCTACAGTCAGAGGTGTAGGCTATAAGTTTGAGGTGGTTAAGAGATGAGATTAAGATTAACACATAAGGTATTTATTTTTTCCTTTGCTTTGGTATCTCTAGTTATAGTTGGTGGAATCTATATAAACAATAACTTTTTAGAAGATTTTTATTCTAATAGGAGGATAGCTCAGATAAAAGAGGTTCGTGAACTTATATCTAAAGATATTCCTACAAAGGAGGACCTAGAGACCTATTCACAAAAATATAATATTACAATAAATATGATTAATAAGGATAACCTTAGATCTTTAGAGCAAGGAAAAATTTATATGAAACTTAACCCTAGAGATAACAATCGATTAAATAAAAATTTTAGAACTGTAGATAGATATATATTAGATAAAAATAATGAGGGAAATAGAGTGATCGATCATAGGGGGATGGAACATCTAGAATATTATAAACTCCTTCCTACAGGACAACTTATAACTCTTAGGATATCTATGGATTCTATAAGAAGTACCGTTGGAATAGTAAATGAATTTTATATCTATGAGGGGATAGCTATCCTTATAGGATCACTTTTTTTTATCTATATCTTTTCCCTTCAAATTACAAGACCAATAATAGCTCTAAACTCTATTATAAAAAAGATGGTAAAGATGGATTTTTCCTATAGAGCTAAGATAAAAAGTAAGGATGAATTAGAGGAACTAGGGGGAAATATAAACTTTCTTTCCTCTGAATTAGAAAAAAATATGGGGCAACTAAGGTTGTCTAATATGAAATTAAAAGATGAGGTAGAAAAAAGAAGAAAAATAGATGAGTTAAGAAAGGAATTTATTGCTAGTGTAACCCATGAGATAAAGACTCCTGTGACAGTTATAAATACCCATGCTGAGATGCTTTTTTACGATCTTATTGAAGATAAAGATGAGGGAAAAAAATATTTAAAAACAATTATGTCTGAGGGAAATAATATAAGTTTACTCTTAAATGAACTTATAAAACTTATAAAGTTAGAGGCAAATATAGTAGATATAAAGATGGAAAAAATATATCTATCTGATCTACTTGTTGAGGAAAGTTCAAAGTATAAGATCGATCTAGAGAAAAAAAATACAAGATTAATTTTAGATTTAGAAAAAGATATAATAGCCTTAGGAGATAGATTTAAGATAGGTCAAGTTGTAAATAATATTTTAAGTAATGGTGTATCTTATGTAGAAGATAATGGGGAACTTAGGATAAATTTAAAAACTGAAAAAAATATAGCTAGGATAGAGATAATAAATACAGGATCTTCAATTCCAGAAGATCAGTTAGAAAATATTTGGAAAGCATTTTATAGGGTAGAGAGATCTAGAAATAGAAAATATGGTGGAACAGGTCTTGGTCTAACTATAGTAAGTGGGATATTAGAGAGACATAGATCAAAATTTGGTGTAGAGAATATAGAACATGGGGTAAAATTTTGGTTTACGTTGAGAAAAATTTAGAAGGAGGTACAATATGATGGGACATCATATGATGAATTATGGTATGAGAGGTGGGTTACCAGGAGGAATTTATTGGGTATTTATGATATTTAGAGGGGTAGCAGGTTTCATTTTTCCTATAATATTGTTATACTTAGTCTATAGATTTGTAAAGAAGAGGGAAGGGGAATTTATTGAAAAATCTGAGACCCCATTAGAGAGACTAAAGATGAGATTAGTAAAGGGTGAGATAACAAAGGAAGAGTATGAGGAATTAAAAATAATAATAGAAGATGACAAGTAATTTGAAAAAAACAAAAACAAAAATAAAAATAAAAAAATTAGATTTAAGAGGGGTAATAGATGGGAAGACCAGGAAAAGTAAAAGGTTTTATAGATAGTGTTATTGGAAAAGCTATAGTTGTAGGGATAGAGGTATATTCTAGAAAGAGTGATGTATCTTTAGAAGATTCTTTGGCAGAATTAAAGGAACTCTCCCATGCAGCAGGGATAGAAACAGTTTATACAATAAGTCAAAAGAAAAATAGAATTGAGTCAGGAACTTATTTAGGAAGTGGAAAGATAGGTGAGATAAAGGCATTAGCAGCTAGATTCGGCGCTGATATCCTCCTTGTAGATGATGAACTTTCAGGAATACAGATAAGAAATCTAGAGGCAGAACTAGATATGGAGATAATAGATAGAACTAGTTTGATCTTAGATATTTTTGCCAATAGAGCCAAGAGTAAGGAAGGAAAGTTACAAGTTGAGTTAGCTAGGATGAGATATGAAAAACCTAGGATTGTAGGAGGAAGTACTCAGTTATCTAAACAAGCTGGGGGAATAGGATCTAGGGGACTAGGGGAAAAAAAATTAGAGTTAGATAGAAGAACTATCGACAAAAAAATAAAAGATGTAGAAAGATCTATAGAAGCTCTAAAAAAACAAAGGGAAGTTCAAAAAAATAAAAGAAAGAAGAGTCACCTTCAAACAGTGGCTTTAATTGGATATACAAATGCAGGAAAATCTACTTTGATGAATACTTTTTTAAGGATAAATAATCCAATTAAAAGTAAACATGAATCTCCAGTTGCAGATATGTTATTTGCAACACTAGATCCATTTCATAGAAAGGTAAAGTTAAAAAATAACTTGGAGTTTATACTTACAGATACAGTTGGATTTGTAAGTAAGTTACCCCATACTCTAGTAGATGCTTTTATGTCTACTTTAGAAGAGGTAAGAGATGCAGATCTATTATTATATGTAGTAGATATATCTAACGATGAATATGAACACCAATTAAAGGTTACGAAAAATGTAGTAAAGGAACTAGGAGCACAAGATATTCCATATTTAATAGTACAAAATAAGAAAGATAGACTAGATCCAGAAAAACTTTTAGAAGGATGTGATCTTTTAGAAACATCGGTTCCTATATCTGCTCTTAGTGGTGATGGAATAGATGAACTTATTGTAGAGATTGAAAAAAAAATAATGAAAGATTATGAAATTAAAGATCTAGTTATTCCATTTGAAGAGGGTTCTATGTTGAACTATATTTTGGAAAATACTAAAGTTATAGAGCATGAATATTTAGATGATGGACTCCATGTAAAAGCCCATCTAAACAAACATGATATAAAAAGATATAATTTATTTTTAGTTTAAAGAACTAAAATGCTTGACAAAATATAACAGATGTAGTATTATATCTATAGTAACAGGAAGTTAAACAAAAGTTTCATTAAGTAAGAAGCCCTTCTGGGATTAAAGTTGAATGGATTTTGAGAAAGCTTTACTGTATTAAAATTTTACGGAGGTAACACACATGTTAAAAGGAACAGTTAAATGGTTTAATGACGATAAAGGATTTGGATTTATCCAAGCTGAAGATGGAAACGACTACTTCGCACATTTCTCTCAAATCAACAAAGAAGGATTCAAAACTTTAAAAGAAGGGGAAGAAGTAACTTTCGAAATCACTGAAGGTGCTAAAGGTCCTCAAGCTTCAAACATCGAAACTGTATAATTTCTTTATTTGAAAAGTTAAGCGATAGATTTATTCTATCGCTTTTTTTTATAAAAAAATAAAAACTTAGTCACGAATGGCACGAATAGACACGAAGAAAGAAAAAGATTTAGCCACCAATGAGCACCAATCTCCATAATCTCCAT
>AYRG01000183.1_pt1 | contig 13362 bp, 3 predicted proteins | sample 183771 | NCBI WGS metagenome assembly AYRG01 (sample SAMN02391472, study PRJNA226580) | bioreactor metagenome | isolation source: day 33 sample from continuous culture bioreactor with low C:N ratio... | place: Germany: Bremen
CTTCAAATAACAACATAAATTTTGGGATTATAAAAGCTAACATAAAAAACATTACAACCATAGCTGTAAAAAATACTACAGATGGATAGATCATAGCTCCCTTTACCTTTCCCTTTATCTCCTCAGCTTTTTCTAACGATGTAGCTATCTTCATAAGTACTACATCTAACATCCCTGAAGCTTCTCCTGCTTTTACCATACTTATATATAATTTATCAAAATATTTAGGATGTTTTGATAGACACGCTGCTAAAGGCATCCCTGAACTTATCTCTTCTTTTATTTGACTTACAACCTCTTTCAATTTAGGATTTTGAATCTGAGATTCTAAAATTTCAAAACATCTGATAAGTCCTACCCCTGCATTTATCATGGTAGATAATCCCCTTGTAAAAACTGCTATATCTTTAGCTTTTACCCTTTGGAACATCCCTCCTTTTTTACTAAGTTTACTTTTTTTACTAGCTTTTACTAAGATTAATTTTTCTTGTCTCAATAATTTTTTTAATTCTACAAGAGAAGTAGTTTCCATCTCTCCATTTGTTTTTTTCCCATGACTATCTAGGGCAATATATTTATATAACATAATCCACACTCCCACCTACTATTTTTTATGACAGTGTAACTCTCATCACCTCGTCTAAACTAGTTACTCCTAATACTGCTTTTTTTATTCCTGAATCTCTTAGAGTATCCATACCTTTTTTTATTGCTAGATCTTTTATTTCTATACTAGTTGTAGTTTCAGAGATAAGATTTTTCATCTCATCATCGACTTCTAATATCTCATATATAACACTTCTTCCCTTATAGCCTGTGTTATTACATTTTGAACAACCAGCTCCTATTTTAAAATCTACATCTCTATAATCATCTTTATTTATACCCATAGCTAATAATTTTTTATTTGCTTCATCATCTGTTTCTATACAATGAGGACAAATTTTTCTAACTAATCTTTGAGCTATAATCATAGATACAGAAGCAGAGATCAAAAATGCTTCTACACCCATATTTAATAATCTATGGATAGTAGCAGAGGAATCATTTGTATGAAGAGTTGATAAAACTAGATGTCCTGTCAAAGCTGCTTTAATAGAGATCTCTGCAGTTTCTCCATCTCTTATCTCCCCTACCATTATGATATCTGGATCTTGCCTCAAAAAACTTCTAAGAGTAGCAGCAAAGGTTAATCCTATATCTGGTCTACATTGTACTTGATTTATTCCTTCTAATTCATATTCTACTGGATCTTCTGCTGTAGATATATTTACATGTTCCTCATTTAATTTATCTAGTATAGAATATAAAGTTGTAGATTTTCCAGATCCAGTAGGCCCTGTCACCAATATAATTCCATATGGATCTTTAATTATTCTATTTATTGTTTCCAATGCTTTTTCATCATAACCTAAACTAGCTAGATCTAATTGAACAGATCCCCTATCTAATATTCTCATTACTACCTTTTCTCCGTGGATAGTTTTTAGAGTAGACACACGAAAATCAACTTGTCTATCTCCCATCTTTATCCTAAATCTTCCATCTTGTGGGAGTCTTTTTTCTGATATATCTAGATCACACATAATTTTTATCCTAGATACTATTGCATTCATAATATGTTTAGGCATTTTTTTTACAGTTATTAACAGCCCGTCTAATCTATATCTTATCCTTATCTCTTTTTCATAAGGTTCTATATGGATATCACTGGCTTGCAATTTTACAGCTTTTACTATTATAGCATTTACACCTTTTACTACAGGTGCACTATCAGAACCCAAACTAGTAACTATATCTTCATCTTTACTGATATCCTCAATCTCTATATCTTCCTCTGCAAATTTATTTAATTCCTCTAAGACACTATCTGTTTGAGTCTCTGTTTTCAAATCTTTTTTATGAATATACCTTTCTAAATACTCAATTATATTAGTTTTCATTGCAAGTACTGGTTTAATAATCATATTGGTTTTCATTTGTAGTTCATCTATTAGAAATGTATCTTTTGGATTTTCCATGGCTATCATGAGTTTTTTTCCATTTATTCGTAAGGGAAGAACAACTTTTTCTCTCATATATCCTTCCGGCAAGATTGATAACACATCTAATTTTAAATCTTTTTCATCTATGACTTTTACCTTTACTCTATTTTGTTCTCCTAAGGCATCTAACATATTTTCCCCATCTAAATAACCCATCTTTATGAGAATTTCACCTAATTTTTCTTTAGTTTTTTTCTGTTCTTCCAATGCTTCTTCTAAGGAAGCTCTTGTTATTAGATTTTTTTCTATCAGAATTTCTCCGATCCCTTGCCTTCTTTTCACTACTACCATAATTGTCCCCTCTGTTAAAGTCATTACTTACTTTTATATCTTATATAATATATTATAATTGTCTTTTTTTCTACCCCTCACCTATAATTAACTTAATTTTCTAAATTATAATTTTATTTTTATTTTTTATTCACTATTTCTATCTAAGATACTCTCTAATATAAGTTTACTATCACTTCCTTCACCGATTATCCTTATCTTACTTTCCCTTTGTTTTGTTTGATTTTCAACTGTAGCTTTAATCCCTAAAGATTTTGTGGGTATAAAATAAATTTTTGAAAAAATTTTTTCATGTCCCAATCTATCCCAAACTGTAATTTTTAAATCTCCGCGACTTCCTCCATTAAATTTAGAAGTATCTATCTCTATCGTATTATCTATAGACTTACCTTGTATTGTAGAAAAACTATTTCCATTAAGACCATTTGAATTTTTCCCACTATTACCTGAATCTACTATTTTTCCTCCTATAGTAAAGACATAACTATATCCATCTATTCCAACTAATTCTTTAAATAAAGATAGATCTATCTCTATCTTTTCTTCTACTATATCTCCAATGATTTTATCTTGTAGATAGGAAGTATTCACCCTGGTATCTAATATAAATTTAAATTTTACATCATCTCCCTCGACTCCCGATACACTTATTGGAGTAACTAAAATAACATTCATAGAATCTATTAGAAATTTATTATATCTATCATCTATCTTGATCTCATTTGTAGAAGTTTCTAAAATATCAAGTAATAGATCTATATTTTTGTTTATATATATTTTTAAATATCTTATATCTGCACCTGTTCCATAAATTTTAGCAAATATAACTGGATTTATTGTTAATGACCCAGGTCCTCCCTTAGTGAACTTATATATCTCTCCATTATAGTTCACACTCAGATCTTTATCCCCAACTCTTTGAGTAGTTATATTTTCTCGACTTTTCACCTCTTCATAAACTTTCAAAGTCACATCTTTTGGTTTACTATTGTTTAGGGTAAGTATTTCTTTTCTTATTATTTCATTTCCTGCTTTATCTTCTCCCTTTATATAAAATTCTATATCTCTTTCAATTTTACTAGGATCTTTTATTACAAAGTTATAAGTAACAGTATAAGTATCGACTAAACTTGTGTCTTCAGACCTTTTTATAGTTCCTACTAAGGAATCTATCATATCTAGATCTTCTATTTCTAATAAATATCCGCCTTTTTCTTTTTTTCCAATCTCTTGTAGATACAAATTAAAATCTTTTATATCAAACGAAACTTCTATCTGATCTTTATCTTTTACATAGGTAACATTACTATTATCTACACTGTTAACCTTATATTTTTTCATAAATGTTTTATTTATTATAGATACATTAGATATCTCTGGAGCTATTGTATCTACCACAATAGTAGTTTTAGCTAATGGAGTCTTATCATAATTTAGATCTAATATCTTATCAAAATTATTTTCACAGTAATCATCTATACTAATTAATTTACCACTCTTACTCATCCCATAGATCTTCCCTATATATTCTCCATCTGTTTTATGTTTTTGATCTATCTCAATCTCTTCATCTGTTTCTTTTATTCCTCCTGTATAAAATCCTTTTGGAGAACAATGATAAAAGGTTGAATCTCCATAATAACTATTATTTAAATCTAGATCAGCTTTTGTTTTATTATATTTAAAGGCCAATATTCCACTCAGATATCGATCATCTACCTTACTTAGTTCTATATTATAATTTTCATTAACATAATATTTTCCATCTGATAGATTAATAGCTATAGGATCATCATTTTTATCTAATATTGATATCTCAGGTACTATCTCTGTATTATCAATCTTTAATATATCAAATTTTTGATCTCCTATATTTCCATAACTATCCTTTATACTATTTCTAATACTTATAGCTTCACAACTATCCTTTATTTTTATTTTTTCCCATCTAACTTTAAATTTATGTTTTCCTTCTTTTTCTATTATAGGTATCCCCCATCCTATATTTCCTATATTTCTATAGATATTATTTTTATTTAAATTTTTATCTTCCACTGTTAAAGTTATATCTATTAGATCTCCTGTTTTTACACAACTTCCTGAATAATTTAAAATAGAACTAAATTTTGTGCTATTATCTATACTATATCCAGAATAATTATCTATCTCTTTATCTGTAAATAATTTATTACCATCTACTCTAACCATAGATTTTAAAAACTCTTTCAATGTTGTGTTTACTAATTTTATCTCGGTTATCATAGGAGGTGTTAGATCTATTTCAACATCTTCTAAGATCTTAGTTTCGGTAAATAGATCGTTAGTTGCTGTAGCTTCTAAATTAATATATTCTATAGGTATCTCATCTAACTTTCCATCTCTTATTATATCCATCTCTTTATCGGTTAAAACAACTTTAAATTCATACCATCCATCTTCATTCAAACTCATATCTATACTATCTTTATTTCTATTAAATAATAAGGTCCCATCAGTTTTTAATATATTTAAGTTATAATCTTTAATTATATCTTGGATAATTATATCTTCTTCATCACCATTAGTTTCATAGTATCTAGATCTAGCTAAAAATTTTATAACTCCCCTTTTATCTACTATATTTAATTTAGGACAACTTCCAACTGGATCTTTGAACTCTACAACTATTTTTTTTCCTTGAACAGTGTATTGTCTATCCTCTATCTTAGCTTTTTTATTATCTATAGGATCATCTAAATTTTTTACTACTTTATCCATAGGAACATAATTTTTTCCATCAATTCCAACTAGATCTATCAATTTAAAATCTACCGTTCTTGTAGTTCCATCATATTTATTAAATGGTGTAATATAAGATAATCTCCATCTTTGAACAATTCCTATATTATTTATAGATTCTAATAAGGCCCCCCTTACATTTTCACCATCTTGTCCCATCTCATACATAAAAAAATTATTTTCCGTATTATAAAGTTTAAAATCAGTATGATATACGTCGGCTCTATCTGATGGATCTATCCCTAATATAGGTATTTCACGATCATCCCACTCCTCCCAATAACTATTATTTTTATCTATTCCCCAAGAATATTTATATCCTAGATTTGGTACTCCTTCATCTTTATATCTTGTTAAAACCAAATTTGTATCTATAGCTGTATTTCCCCTTCTTTTAACATGAAATAATCCTACTAACTTTATATTATTAGCCATCCCATTATATGTAAAATTTAGTTTGGAATATAATTTTTCTAACACATTCTCATGATCATATCCAATAGATCCTAAAGTATTCTTTCCAAACTTATCTCTCGTATCCATATTTTCATCTGTCAAAAATATTATCATTTTTTCCGACGGTATATCTCCATCATTACTTTCATCTGTTATATTCCCTGAAGAGTCTAAATATCTTCCATTAGCACGAATTTTTTTTATAGCATAATGAATTCCCCAAGCACTATTTTCTTGACCATGTAAATATCCTAATTCTGTTTTTATATTACTAAATGCATCTATCAATTCATCTAACTCTTTTTCTTTTTTATTTTCATAATTTACTTGCCCTAGGGTAGATCCATCAAACCATTTTTCCTTGTAGATTGCCATATAATTATCATTCTCATAACTATATATTTTTTCATTCCAATCTCCTATTCTATCACTTGTTTGCTCTGGTCCAAAGGTAATCAAATTATATTTTACATCAAATCCCTTGCTATAGAGTTTCTCACCAAAAACTCTTAATCCATCTTTTATAGCATCTACTTTTTGTTGCATATACTTTGAGTTATCAATTACAAATACTATATCGAGGGGAAATAAAATATTTTTTTTAGTCGATTCCTTTAATATTATTTTTTTATCTTCTTCTATACCTTTTTTTTCTTCTGTTTCCTCATTTTTCTCAGCTATCTTGGAATTTGGTAAAAGATTTGACCTAAGGTTATCTGTAGTTAATTTTATCTTTCTTTCCATCTTAGTCATAAAATCTATATCTACTTGAATCCCTTCATTACTAATAGAAGTAGTTATACAATCTATCTTATAGATATTATTTTCCTTATCAAATTTCTCACTATCTACATTTTCTGTATCTATATAAAATGAATCATAATCTTCATTTGTAATAATCTTATAGTTTCCATCATGACCGTTTTTTACTGTATAAAGTTGAATCATATATTCTCCTATAGGTAATCCTTTTATCTCTATATTTTTATTGGAATATTTATACGATATTATCGTATTTAAAAATTTTAATTCTTTATCTACCCTAGGATCTATAATTATATCTATATAATCTTTATTGTAACAACTATCTTTATCTTCCAAAAGAAAAGCTTTCATCTTCAAAGTTCCCTCACTAATTTCTTCATCTCCTATAACTATCATCTTTTCATCATTTAAATTATTTATAGGATTGATATTTCTATATGGATTCCAAGAATATTTAGGAAGCTCTGCTGTATATATCTTTTTTTCTATCATATAATCTAAATTTTCCATTATTTCTTTATTTTTAGGTATCTTTAAAATTCTAAATATAATTTTATCATAGTTTAATATTACTCCATTTGTATTTTGAAATCCTTCACTTCAGCTATATACAACCTTATTTTTAATATTTTCAACTTGTTCTAACCCCTGCCCCATATCATCTGTATAAAATTCTAATTTAAAATTGTTATCACCTATTAATTCACCCTTAGTTTCTGAAATAATTTTTTCTATCATTATTCCTTCTACATCTTCATCTACTAAATATCTCCATCTATTATTATAAAATCTAAATCTATTTATAAACTTATAATCTCCTCCTGACAAATATCCTTTTAATGTTGTTTCATAATCTACAGATTTTATCTGTCGATATCCACATCTTTCTGGAGTTAATATCCTATCTTTTATTTGATAGCTTTGATCTTTTAGCTGATAATCTTTCCTTTTTCCTGAACTATCTAAAGATTCAAAAATTATCCACTGCTTAGGATATTCGTCATATTTTTCCTCTATGGTAGGTTCAATATATATTCCAACTTGTTGTTGTTTTATAAGATCCTTTCCCTCTATCTCAAAAGAAACTTCCCTTTGATCTCCTTTTTTTTCTATAAAATCACTTTCATAACTTCCTTCCCATCTATATACATATTTTTTATTATTTTCATCTATTGTTATTTGGTCATCTACAACTTTATAATTAGTTCCACCTATATTTATATAAGTTCCACTGAGACTAATAGGAGTAGATATAATTATATCTGAAACTGTATTTACAGGTATCTTTCTTTTTTCAGTAATATTTTTTAGTTCTATTTGAGATAATTTTTTCGAAGTCAGAGTTATTATATTTAATTTTATATCTTTATAATTAGATATATCTATATCTTCTAACCATCCAATATTTTCAACTTCTATAGAACTTTGATTTTTTCCATAAAAAGTCAGAGTACTTTCATAGGTAACTACTACATAGTTTCCAATATTATTATTATTTTTATATCTAAGGGTATATAGATCTAAATTATAAGGTCTTTTATCTTCTAATCCAATAAGTTCAAACTTACCATCTATATATTTTCCTGTTATTCCATCTTTAACTATCACTTGCTGAATTTTATTATCTTCAAATACAAAATCTATATAATCATCTTTTTCATAAAAATTTTTTAAATTATCTTTCTCTTCTATTTTTTTTATAGGACGAATTTCATTTATTTTTTCCCCTAAATAGAGTCTATAGACCACCTCTTGATATTTGTATGCTATAAGATGCTCTAGCTTATATTCATCATCATAGAAAAAAGTATTTTTAGAATTTTCAAGATCTTCTTCTCTAAAATTAGTTATAGAAGAAGGCACAACATAACTTTCATCTATCATTTTTTTATATGTTGGGATATCTTTACTATCATCTATTTTTGTTAAACTAAAAGTAGATTCTTTCGGTTTTTCTTTATTTTTTTTTAATTTGAATTCCACCATAGGCTTATTAATATCTTCATATCTATAACGTTTATTTTCAATCTTACTAAATTCAGATTTATCATAAGTAGAATCTGAATTTAAAAATTCTTTTAAACTCATATCTCCTATTTCAATTGAAAATACAGAATGTTCATTTTCTAAATCTAATCCATCTATAATATACTGATCAGATTTAACTAAGTTATCTTTAGCTATCTGAGAATATATATATTGATCACTAGAAAATATTACAACACTTAAAAATAAAAATAAAAACAATACCCACAAACCCTTCATAATTTAAACCCCCCTTATAAACTTTTATTATCTCTATACTATCCTTTTTTTTATTTCCTTTTCGTTATAAAATAAATAGACTAGAAACATATTTTATGTTTCTAGTCTATAAACTATAATTTTATTTATTTTTATCTATCTTTTAATCTTCATTACTTCCATCTATACTATTTTCTATACTAAACTTACTATCATCTGTATCTCCAAATATATTTACTTTACTCTTTCTCTGTTTTGCTTCATCTTCTATTGTTGATGTTATTCCAGTAGGCTTAGTAGGAATAAAATAAGTTTTATCAAAAGTTTTTTCATTTCCTAGTTTATCATAGACAGTAAAAGATAAAGTTCCTTTTGCTCCCCCTATAAAATCAGAAGTATCAATTATCTTAATTCCACTTATAGAATTACCACTAATAGTAGTAGATGTTTTTCCTTCTAAGTCACTTTCAACAACTTTTTCAGAAATTTTTCCTTCTACAGTAAAGATATATTCATATCCTTCTACACCTGATAGCTCCTCTATCTTAGAAAGATCTATCTCAACATTTTTACCATTCATACTTCCTATTATTTCATTATTTAAATAAGAGGTATTTACCTTAGTATCCACTACAAATTTAAATTCTTTAGGATTTCCCTCTACACTTGATACATTTATAGGAGTAACCCTTACTTCATTAACTCCTTCACCAAAACCAAAAGTAACTTCTATTACTTTTTCCTCGTCACCACCTGATACTTTTATAATTTTTTCCCCTTCTATCTTTCCATCTTTACCTATTGTTTGTATCTTTAATTTTCCTATCTTTTCATCTTCAGAACTACTCGATGGAATAGTCACATAGATCCCTGGATTTGAATTATTCGAACCCAACCCTCCCTTAGTAAATTTATAACTATCTTTTATTATTTTTGATTTTTCCTTTTGATAAAGTTCTTCATAGGTATTTATTTCGATATCTCTCGGTATACTTATAGTTACTTCTTTCGTTGCTTCATTTCCAGCTTTATCTACAACTACTATTGTAACTTTTACTACACCACCATCTTCTAATTCACTTCTTTTAACTTCTAATGAATAAGTTGTAGGAGATATATTTTCTTTGTATTCTCCAATATCTTCTTGGTTCGTTCCTAATAATCTATGTCCTCCCTTACCTTTTATAAACTCATTATTATTATAATTAAAATCTTCTGCCTCAAAGGATAGATCAAAATAATAATATGTTTCATTGTCTTGATCTAGACTTTCAGCTGATTCTTTTACTGAAGAGCTAATAATTTTAGGAGATATCGTATCTACTCTAATTATAATATTTTCTCCATTTGAGTTATTTCCCATTATTGTTTTGAAATCATTACTAGAATAATCTGTAATATCTTTTAATTTACCACTAATATTCATTCCATAAATTTTAGATCTATATTCTCCATCTGTCAAATGACTATCAGAGGTATCTATACTTACAGGAATAACACTACCTTCCTCTCCTCCTAAGTAAACATTTTCATCTCCATCTAACTTATAATAATATTCTGAATCTCCATAATATATTTTATTGCCATCTTCATCTGTTTTTGAATCTGCTTTAGTTTTATCATAATTTAATATTCCTATTCCAGCTAATAGATCTTTATTAGTAGTCCCTAAATCAATACTATAGTTGGAATTTACATAGTATATCTCTTCTATAGGTTCTATATCTTTTACTGTTGGAACTACTTCTATATCATTATTATCTACATTTAAAATTTTTCCCTCTTGAGAAGCTTCAATTTCATATTCATTTTTAATATTATTAATTACTTTTATTTCAGAATCTGAAACACTTATTTCATACCAAGTAACTTTAAATTTATTTGTTTCATCTTCTGAATCTGATGAAATCTCTATTATACTTGGTTTTATATCTATAAGATCACTACCTTGATAAATTTTTATCCCCTTTAAAATATTATTTTGATAAAGATTTTTTCCCTCTACTATTAATTCAATAGATATTTTATCTCCAGATTTTCCAGTACTTCCAGTTGTCGGCAGACCAAAACTTTCCTCTACTTCATGATCGTATCCTGAATATTTCAATATATCATCTGAAGAAAAAGTTTTATCTTTATCTAGTGAATACATTGTATCTAAAAAATTAAAGAGAGTTTTATTTACTAGAGTTACATCTGTAATTAAGGGAGTAGATAGATCTACTATTACATCTGTTAATATCTCTGTTTTGTTAAATAAATCAGTGACTATAGTCGCTTCTAAATTAATTTTTTCTGTTGATTTTACAGTTGTTGATTCTTTTAGTATATCCATCTCTTCATCTGTTAATATAGCCTTAAATTCATACCAACCTTGATCTCCAAATGTATCGGTCAAAGTATCTGTTGAATCAGATAGTTCTTTTAACTTAGTGTTACTGATTTTTAACTCTATCCCCTCATCATTTGTTCCACTCAATAATTTTTTTAATCCTAGGTCTCCTAATTTTATCCTATATATATTTTCTTCAGATTTTTCAAAATCTGTATTCCCTAAAAATTCATCCAATAAATCAGATGTTTCAGAACTATTATTAAGTTCATACCAAGTATCAGATCTATCAGATACAATTGCTTTAAATTTATCTTTTTCAATATTAATATTAGTTTTATCTACTATTAAATTTAATGTTGTAGAAGATTTTGTAGTATTCCCACTAATAATAGCTTCTTTTTCAAAATTTGTTAATTCTACTTTATAGTTTTGATCTTCATCTATAGTATATCTCGCCTTATCAATATATTCTAAGATATCTACATTAGAGTTATTTGTAATTGTTACATCAGATTTCACCCTTCCTGCTAAAGCTTGAGAGATTAAATTTTTAGTAACTCTATTTTCTAGCCAACCTTCATCAGATAAACTCATCGTAATATTCTTTGGACTAAATAAAAAGTTATTATTACTATCTAATACATCTAACTTATATTCATTTATCATTTTTTCTACAACAATAGGTTTATTATCTTCATCGAATTCATTATACCTTGCTTTCCCTCTAAAAGTTATTCTGCCATTACCCTCTACTAAATTTAATTTTAAATTATCTACACTTGGATCTTTAAATTCTAACGCTAACTTTTCTTCCTTTACTGTATATTGTTTATCCTCAACTTCATTTAAATTTTTTATCTCTCTAGTAATATTAATTTTATCTTTTCCTATAAGATTTACTAGTTCAAAATCAATAGTTCTAGTTGTACCGTCATACTCATTGAATGGTGTCAAATAAGACAGCTCCCACCTTTGAATAATTCCTAAGTTGTTCATAGATAAAGTTAAAGCTTTACTTACATGCTGTCCTTCATTACCCATCTCATACATGAAGAAGTTATTAGCAGTATTATAGTATTTAAAATCTGTATGGTAAATCTCTTTTTCATCAGAGGGGTATTCACCTAATATAGGGACTTCGTTGTCATCATATTCTGTCCAATAATTACTGTTATCTCTTTTTCCATTGGTATAATAATATTCTAAAGTTAAATCTCCATAATTAGAATCTGGTTTTATCTTAATCTTTTCATATTTTTTTAAATCCTTATCTATTGTTTTTTCAACAGTATTTCCCCTCTTCCTTACATGGAAAATACCATTTAGATCTATATTGTCTGGCATATCTTTAAAATTGCTATTCAATTTTGCATATAACTTTTCTAAAACATCCCCACTACTATAATTTCCACCTGGTATTTTAGAAACTCTATCACCATCCATATTCTCATCAGTCAAGAAAATTATCATCTTCTCTGATGGCATATATGCGTTTTGAGGTACAGCACCTGAGTTTCCTTTTTCAACTATCTCCCCTGAATAACTTAAATATCTTCCATTAGTTCTTAATTTATCTATAGCATAATGAAGACCCCAAGCACTATTTTCTTGATCGTAATCATAACCCCATAGAGCATTTATATTATCAAATGCATCTATTAACTCTTCTAAATCATTTTCACGAGATGAAGTTTCTCCTAACTTAGATCCATCAAACCATTTATCTTTATAAACTGCCATATAATCTCGATCATATAAAGTAACACTATTACGCCAGTCTCCTGTGGGGTATAGTTCTTTCTCTTTATTATAAAAATTATAGTTATAATAATAGTTATGATTTTGCTCTGGCCCAAAGGTAATTAAATTATATTTCACATCAAATCCCCTATCTAATAGTTCTTGTCCAAAAGCTGTTAATCCATTTTTTACTGCATCTATCTCCTCTTGCATAGAACCTGAATTATCTATAACAAAAACTATATCTAATGGAAATAAAAATCTTTTCATATCAGATCCTTTTAATGTTATATTTCCAGCTTCTCCTATCCCCTCTTTTTTTCCTGTACCTTCATTTATTTCTTCCATATTAAAACTACCAAATTTAAGATTTTCAACCTTTAAATCTATCTCCCTTTCCATCTTGGTAATGAAGTTTACATTTACTCGGATATCTCCCTTATCTTCTCCTATAGTTATAAAATCTATCTTATGTATATTGTTCTCTTTCTCAAATTCCTCACTGGCAATATCTGATATATCCATCTTAAATTCACTTTTATTTTCACGGGTGATAACTTTGTATCTTCCATCATGACCTCTTTTTATACTATAAAATTGAATAATATAATCATCTACCGGCAGCCCAACTATTCGAAGTTCATTGTTGGTTTGTTCATACGAAATTATTGCATTGTTAAATGTCATAGTTTTACTGGTAGTAGCTCC
>AYRG01000188.1_pt1 | contig 12894 bp, 12 predicted proteins | sample 183771 | NCBI WGS metagenome assembly AYRG01 (sample SAMN02391472, study PRJNA226580) | bioreactor metagenome | isolation source: day 33 sample from continuous culture bioreactor with low C:N ratio... | place: Germany: Bremen
ATATTTTTTTGCAAAAGCATGAGCTAAAGGTAGCCCTACATAACCTAAGCCTATTATACAAATCTTATTTGACATCACCGTTTATATCCTTTTTTTTGATAAATTTTAAAGTCCAAAATAATACATTAATGTTACTTACAAGCTATTAAAAAGGGAAAAACAGTGGAATTAAACCAATAACTAATATGCTATAGACAACGGACACCACACTTCCACTTTTAAAAAATGTTTTCATATCATAGCCACCTGCACTGTACACCATCAAATTGGTTTGATACCCATATGGCATAAGAAAACTGGCACTCGCCCCATAGGCAACTGCCATTACAAACGGCAATACACTGCTGTCAAAACTTAATGCGGTTGAATACGCAATAGGAAAAGCCAATGCTGCTGCAGCGTTATTGGTGATAATTTCTGTGAGTAAAAAGGTCATCAAATAAATGGCAATAAATGCACCAAAGACACCCAACGAACCAAAAGCATTGTTGATAAAAAAGGCCAAATTGTTTGCAAGTCCACTTTGAATCATGACCGTAGCAACACCTAAAGCGGATCCAATGATGAGCATGAGTTCATAAGGAAAACGACGTTTGATTTCTCCCAGCGAAATATATTCTAATCCTATAAAAAGTATCATCAAAGCAAACAGACCTTTAACCAAAGCAACTGTACCAATAAAACTCAAAAAAAGCACCAAAAAAAATCCACCTAAGACAATAATGCTTTGAGTGTTGTTAAGTTTTTTCTCAATTTTGAGCTCATCGTTAATCAGATAAAAGTTCTTATCGATATTATCTCGTTTTAAAAAATCTTTTCCATAGGCAAGTACTAAGTTATCTCCTACTTGAAGTTTAATTTCACTTATTTTCCCGGACAACTGTTCTTTTCCTCTTTTAATGGCAATAACGGAAGCATTAAACTTACTTCTAAAGTTAGTTTCTTTAATGCTTTTATTGATTAAAATTGATTCATGGGAAACAATGGCTTCTATAATATTTTCATTGAGTGTATGATAATTGTCTTCAAGTTTTAATCCATGAAACTGCTTTAAAATAGCCAAATGCTTAATATCTCCTGTAAAAAGTAAAATATCATCTTTTTTAATAATTTCATTGGGGTTAACAGGTGAAATAACTGTGTTCTCTCGTAAAATTTCACTTAAAAAGAGATATTCTAGATTTCGAAGATGATTGTCTAAAATGGTTTTGCCTATAAGTTTTGAATCGTTTAATACCTTAGCTTCGATAAAATAGTTCTGTTTTTTGGTATCCACTTTGATGTTAGGCAAAAATCGTGCAATAAAAAGTAAAGCAAAAGCACCCAATAAAGCAATGGGAATTCCCACATAAATAAAATCAAACAAAGCCAAAGGCTCAAGATGATTTTCTATCATAAAACTGTTGATTAATAAATTGGTCGATGTTCCAATTAAAGTAATTGTTCCTCCAAAAATTGCAGCATACGACAAAGGTAAAAGCAGTTTTGAAGGAGCATGAAATTTGTTTTTATTGACCACACTTATCATGGAAGCCACTACGGCTGTATTATTTAAAAAAGCTGAGAACAGTGAAGTAAACAAAGCCATTTTAAGTAAAGAGTATCGATACGATGGGCTAAAGAGTTTGTTAGAAATAAACGCAATAAAAGAGGTTTTTTCAAACACAATGGAAACCAACAATAAAAGAACCAGTGTAATCAAAGAAGGATTAACAAACCCATGCAGCATTTTATCTAAGGTAATCAAATCCAAAAAATAATAGACCAACACCAAACCAACAAATAAAAAAGAGGCACGAATTTTATTTTGAATTAAAAAAAAGAGTAAAACAACAATAGAAAATGCGACTAAATAAACCATCATTTAAACCACAACAAACCAAGGGTTGAGAAGTTCCTCTTTGTTGTAAACAAGAGGAACTTCCAATGCTGAATTTTGAATGTTAAATTTTGAATGATATTCATAGGTCATTTTACCTGCTTCTCGTACAATCGCATCAGCAGCTGCTGTGTCCCACTCCATTGTGGGAGCGAGTCTGGGATAAATATCTGCTTCACCTGTTGCAATCATACACAGTTTCAAAGAAGAACCCTTTGAAATCAGTGTTAAGTGTTCAGTGTTCAGTTCTAAGTTATCAATAAATTCTTGAGTTTCTGAAGATAAATGAGACTTAGAAGCAACAACAGAAATATTTTTTGCAGTATTACTGTTTTGTCTCAACGGCAATTTCTGAACACTGAACACTGAATTCTGAGCACTCAACACCTCTTTAAAAGCCCCTTGACCTTTTTGTGCATAATAAAGCTCATGAAGTGCGGGTGCATAAACCACTCCTAAAACCGGGCTGTTTTTATGAATCAGGGCAATGTTGACGGTAAATTCATCATTTTTTTTGATAAACTCTTTGGTGCCATCTATTGGGTCAATACACCAATAATATTCCCAATTTTTTCTTTCTTCATAAGGTGTTTGTTTATTCTCTTCTGACATTATTGGAATGGAATTGAATGCTGAATTTTGAATTTTGAATTTTGAATTTAATTTCTCTAAAGCACTACATATAATTTCATTGGCTTTTAAATCGGCTTGAGTTAAAGGCGACTCATCCTCTTTATACTCTACACTAAAATCTTGTGCATAAATTTCCATAATCGCACTTCCTGCTTCTATGGCAATTTTTTTTATCTCTTCAATATCAATTTGTTCTAACACTCTTTTTCCCTTTACTATAAACTAATAACCAATGACCAATAACAAATAACTAAATCGCATAATCATTTTCATTGCCTTGTATGTACCCAAATTTAATTAAATGATTCACAACCAAATCGGCACACTCTTGAACCGTTTTTTGGTCTGTTTGAATATGGATTTCAGGATTTTCTGGTCGTTCATACGGAGAATCAATTCCTGTAAAATTTTTAATTGCCCCATCTCGTGCTTTTTTGTATAATCCTTTAGGATCTCTTTGTTCACACACTTCTATTGGCGTATCAACAAAAATTTCAATAAATTCATCGTATTTAACCAAACTTCTTGCAATTTGACGGTCACTTTTAAAAGGAGAGATAAATGCCGTCAATGTAAGAAGTCCACTGTCCACAAAAAGTTTTGCCACTTCTCCAATTCTTCGAATGTTTTCAATTCTGTCCAGTTCACTAAAGCCCAAATCTTTATTTAAGCCATGACGCACATTATCCCCATCGAGCAAATAGGTTTTTTGCCCTCGTTTAAACAACTCAACCTCAACGGCGTTGGCTAACGTTGATTTACCTGAAGCACTTAAACCTGTAAACCATAAAATACATGGCTTTTGATTAAGCAGTTCTTCTCTTTTATCTTTGGTAATATGTTGTTCATGCCAAACAATATTCTCATTTTCTTGCATTATTTATCCTCACTTTTGTGTGTAGCCAAAAAAATCCAAATACCAATCGATAAATTGATTAATTCCTTCTTGAACAGGAGTTGCAGGCTTGTATCCTAAATCTTCTACTAAATCAGTAACATCAGCATAGGTTGCAGGGACATCTCCTGCTTGTAGAGGTAAAAAGTTTTTTTCAATCGTTTTGCCCAATTTATTTTCAATTGCAGTAATAAAATCCATCAATTTTACAGGATTATTATTGCCAATATTATAGACTTTATACGGCGCAGAAGAAGTTGAAGCTTCTTTTTTATCCCAAGTTAAGTTTGCTTTTGCAGGGTTATCTATGACTCGTATTATACCTTCTACAATATCATCAATATAGGTAAAATCTCTTAGCATTTCTCCATTGTTAAACACATCAATTGTTTTACCTTCTAAAGCTGCTTTGGTAAATAAAAAAAGTGCCATATCAGGACGTCCCCATGGTCCGTATACTGTAAAAAATCGAAGCCCTGTTGTGGATATTCCAAACAAATGTGAATACGTATGTGCCATAAGCTCGTTAGACTTTTTACTTGCAGCGTATAAAGAGATAGGATGGTCAACATTGTGTGAAGTTGAAAAAGGGAGTTCCTCATTTAATCCATATACAGAAGAAGATGACGCATAAGAAAGGTTTTTAACCCCATTATGGCGACAACACTCTAAAATATTCATAAAGCCTATGATATTTGAACCCATATAGGCATCAGGATTCGTTAACGAATATCTCACCCCTGCTTGAGCTGCTAAATTACAAACCGCATCAAACTTTTGCTCTTCAAAAAGTTTCATCATTGCATCTTTATCTTCTAAGTTAAGTTTGATAAATTTGTAATTGGTGTATTTGTTACTGTTTAAGAGTTTATTGTATGGTATATCGTTACCATCTTCAAGCTGTTCAATGATTCCTGCTCGTTGAAGTCTTCCATACTTTACATTTTGGTCATAATAATCGTTGATATTATCAAGCCCTACAACCTCATCACCTCTTTGGAGAAGTTTTACAGCAAGGTGACTTCCAATAAACCCTGCCGTTCCTGTAACTAAAATCTTTTTTTTCAAATTTTTCCTTTCAACTCAACTATCACTGTTAAAAATATCTCTAGTATACACTTTATCTTTTACATCCATTATTGCTTCACTTAGTCGATTAGCAACAATAACATCCGATATTTTTTTAAACTCTTCTAAGTCCTTAATCACTCTTGAATGATAAAATTCTTTCTCTTCTAAAACAGGCTCATACACAACGACTTCAATGCCTTTGGCTTTAATTCGTTTCATAATTCCTTGTATTGCACTGCTTCTAAAGTTATCACTTCCACTTTTCATAACCAAACGATAAATTCCAACCGTTTTGGTTATGGGTAATTGGTTATTGGTTATTGGTTGATTATTATTTAACTTTTTTATTATACTATCCGCAATAAAATCTTTACGTGTACTGTTGGATTTGACAATGGCTTCGATTAAATTACTGGGTACATCTGCATAATTTGCTAAAAGTTGTTTGGTATCTTTAGGTAAACAATATCCACCATATCCAAAGCTTGGGTTGTTATAATGAGTTCCAATGCGTGGGTCTAAACCCACTCCTTCAATAATCTGTTTGGTATCAAGCCCATGTGCTTGTGCGTAAGAGTCAAGCTCATTAAAATAAGAGACTCGCATAGCCAAATACGTATTGGAAAAAAGTTTCACCGCTTCTGCTTCGGTTGAATCCGTAAAAAGTATTGGAACATCTTTCTTGATAGCCCCTTGTGCTAAAAGATGGGCAAAAATTTCAGCACGTTTGCTTTGTTCTCCTACAATAATACGACTGGGATATAAATTATCATATAACGCCAATCCTTCTCGTAAAAACTCGGGACTGAAAATAATATTTTGAGTATTAAATTTTTCTCTTAAACTTTTTGTATATCCTACTGGAATGGTTGATTTAATAACCATCGTAGCAGTAGGATTAATCTCTAAAACATCAGCAACTACATACTCAATTGATTTGGTATTAAAATAATTGGTTTGAGGATCATAATCGGTTGGTGTAGCAATAATGACAAAATCTGCGTTATTATAAGCCTCCGCTTTGTCAAGAGTGGCACAAAATGTGCCGTTATTGGTTATTTGTCTATTTGTATATTCGTTTTTTTTGATTTTTGTTAGGTACTCTTGGATTTCTTTATCTTCTATGGGAGAAATCCCTTGATTAATCATCTCAACTTTTTCAGGGATTATATCTAAAGCTACTACTTCGTTGTGTTGTGATAAAAGTAAACCATTACTTAATCCAACATATCCAGTACCCGCAATGGCTATTTTAAACGTTTTTTTTTCAACCATTTATTTTATCCTTAGTATAGAAATAATTCGTAGCTTCCACAAATCCATCAACACTACCACAATCAAATCGTTTACCTTGGAACTTAAATCCTAAAACCATTCCTTTTTTTGCTTGGGTCAAAAGTGCATCGGTAATTTGTATCTCTCCCCCTTTGCCAGGTTTGGTTTGTCTTATAATATCAAAAATATCGGGAGTTAAAATGTATCGCCCTATAATTGCCATATTTGAAGGAGCATCTTGGGGTTCGGGCTTTTCAACCATATCTTTAACCATAAACAAACCGGATTCTATCTCATTTCCTGCTATGACACCATATTTGTTGGTATGTTCTTTGGGAATTTCTTCAATGGCAACAATCGAACACTGATATTTTTTATACACTTCAATCATTTGAGACAACACCCCATTACCTTGAGTATTATCACATAAATCATCGGCTAATATTACGGCAAAAGGTTCGTTTCCAATGAGTGTTTCACCACTTAAAATAGCATGACCTAAACCTTTCATCTCTATTTGTCGAGTATAAGAGAAAGTGCATTTTCCAATAACTTCTCTTATTTCAGTTAAATAGTGTTCTTTACTCGTACCCTTAATTTGATGTTCCAACTCATAAGAAATATCAAAATGGTCTTCAATAGCACGTTTGCCTCGCCCTGTTACAATTGCCATAGTATTAAGCCCTGCTTCAATCGCTTCTTCAACGCCATATTGCAAAAGTGGTTTGGTCAACACAGGTAACATCTCTTTAGGTATGGCTTTGGTTGCAGGCAAAAACCGCGTTCCATATCCTGCAGCAGGAAACAAACATTTTTTAATCATTTTTTATCCTAAATATATCATTGTTTTAAGGGCTATATTGTACAAAAAAGTTACTTAGGTATTAGTTATTAGTAATTTATTATTAGTTAATGGTTTTTAGCTAAAAGAAAAAGGCACATTACTTCACCATTCACCATCAAATATCAATATTTGGCACTTCAATATTGGTCTCTTTTTGTGTATCAGCAATACTTTCAAATGTGATTTCAATAGGAGCTTCACCGCTGTGTTCTTTATCGACAAATTTGGTTAAGTTTTTATGAAAATCAAGTTTAACCGTACCAATGGGTCCATTTCGCTGTTTTCCAATAATAATTTCAGCCTCTTCCACGGGTTTATTGATAAAGGTCGATTTATACTCTTCTCCTTTATCTTTTGCCTCTTTTTCTTTTCTGGCTTCATCACGCTCTTTATAAACATCATCACGATACACAAACATAATAATATCGGCATCTTGTTCAATTGCCCCTGACTCTCTTAGGTCACTGAGCATTGGGCGTTTGTCGGGTCTGTTTTCAAGTCCACGGTTAAGCTGACTTAAGGCAATAACAGGGATTTTTAGCTCTCGCGCAAGCATCTTAAGCCCTCTTGAGATTTCCGAAACTTCCAAGTGCCTGTCTTTTCCTCCTGTTCCTTGCATTAACTGTAAGTAGTCAATGATGATTAAAGAGATATTATTTTCAGCATTTTGTGCCAACTTTCGAACTCTTGCTCTAAGTTGATTGATATTGATGCTTCCGCCATCATCGACAAACAGCTTTTTGGTACTTAAATCATTGAACGCCTTAGTTAAAATACTCCATTGTTGATCGTCCAAATCTCCCTTTCGTAAATTTTGTAAAGGAATGGAAGTTTTAGCAGCAAGCATTCTTAACATCAATTGTTCTGCAGGCATTTCCAATGAAAAAATAATTACTCCTTTATTCTGTTCCACATTTCGCAAAGCGGTATTTAAAACCAATGCCGTTTTTCCCATAGCAGGTCGTGCTGCAATAATAACCAAATCACCGGCATTAAATCCTGTGGTTCTGGCATCTAAATTATGAAAACCTGTGGTTTCACCAATAAGATGTTTATTGCCCATCTCTTTCATTTTTTTAATGTAATCTAACGTATCACTGCTGATAACATGAATATCTTTAAGTTCACTTGACGCACTGTCCGTGGTAATTTTATAGAGTTCATTTTGTATGGTATCAACAGCTTGAACAGCAGGAACATCATCTTCAATCGCCACTTTTTTTATTTTAGTTGCCAAAGAAGCCAATTCTCTTTTAATACTTCCATCTTTAATTTCTCGTACATACGCTAAGGTATTGGTAATGGGATTAGCCGATAATATTTCAATTAAAATAGAGTCATCCACCTCTTTTGAATTGACTCTTTTACGAATAAACTCTTCATCAATGGGCATATCAGCATGATGAAGCTGTTCCATTACTGCAAATATTTTTTGATGCGCAGGCAAATAAAAATCTTTGGCGCTGACTATGCCTAAAATATCTTCAATCTCTTCTGGGTTAAATAAAACCGAACTTAAAACGGCTCTTTCAATGTTTATACTGTATACGCTGTCCATATTTTTAGTTTATAGTTGATGGTTAATGGTTTATAGCTAAACCCTCCAATATCAACTAAACGCTCCTTTACTATTATCTTCTTTTTGTTCATAGCCATAAACTATCAACCATTAACTGTTCTTTTTCGCTTCTTCTTCCACTTCTTTTAAAAATCGCTCCAACAACTCTTGCGTTGGCAACTTTGCGATGGTTTCACCTTTTTTAATGATTAACCCACTTCCTTTGCCATAAGCAATTGCTACATCTGCACTTTTGGCTTCACCTAAGGCATTGACCACACACCCCATAACAGAGACATTTAAAGGGGTTTTGATGTGTTTGGTTTTCTCTTCCACTTGAGCAACGGCATCGACCAAATCAGCTTCTATTCGTCCACATGTTGGGCAAGAGATGATATTAAGTCCTTCTTTGATTAGCCCTGCGTCTTTTAAAATGGCTCTTCCTACTTCTATCTCTTTTTCCAACTCACCCGTGATTGAAACTCTAAGTGTATCACCTATACCATCTAAAAGCAAACTGCCTAAGGCAATAGAAGATTTAATGGTCGAGTGGAAAAGTGTTCCTGCTTCCGTAACACCCAAATGAAAAGGATACGCATTAAGAGGTCGTAACAGTCTGTACGCTTCAACCGTTCGTTGTACATCACTGGCTTTAAGAGAAATTTTAATATCCGTAAATCCCAAATCTTCCAAAAATTGAATGTTGTATTGGGCACTTGCCACCATACCTTGTGCGGTTTGCCCGTATTTATTTTCAAATTGTTCTTCAAGTGAACCACAATTTATCCCAATACGTATAGGTAAATTTCGCTCTTGACACGCTTTGACAATCTCTTTAACTCTTGTTTTATCTCCGATATTACCCGGATTTATTCGAATACAATCCACACTTTCGGCCGCAATAAGTGCCAATTTATAATTAAAATGAATATCCGCAACCAAAGGAAGCGTTGTTTGCTCTTTGATTGTCTTAAGTGCATTCGCAGCAGCCATATCAGGAACAGCAACACGAACAATGTCTGCTCCTGCAAAGTGCAAGGCTTTTATTTGCTCAACTGTGGCGTTGATGTCACTGGTTTTGCTGTAAGTCATGGATTGAACTGATATAGGCGAATCCCCACCAATAGGAACATTTCCCACATATATTTTTTTCGTTTTATATCGTTTTATCATTTTGTGATTATAGCCAAATTATTTTAATAATAGATTTTATAAGTATTATTTTCATAGAATATGCTTTTAAAAAGAGGATGCAATGAAAAAAAGAAAAAACACCTATTTTGTACTATTTTTATTGGCATACTGTTTATCTTTACTCTTTTTTCATCGGGAAATCGCACACAATCTTTTTCTTTTTGCACTGGCTGTGGGTGTCCCTTTGTTTTCTACCATTTTTTTATTTATCAAACTCAAAGCCCTTTATAAAAAAGTGAATCAACACACCAAATCCTTAACTCACTCTAACTTTGAATTGCAACAAAAAATCAAAGAAGAGATTGCGAAAAATGAACAACGCAACAAAATGTTGCTGCACCAAAGCAAAATGGCTGCCATGGGAGAGATGATTTCCAATATTGCCCACCAATGGAGACAACCTTTAAGTGCCATTTCCACTGCAGCAAGTGCCATGAAACTGCAAAAAGAGTTGAAAATTTTAAGCGATGAAACCTTTGATTACTCGTACAATATGATTATGAAAAACTCGGAATTTTTATCCGAAACCATCAACAGTTTTCGCGATTTTTTTGCTTTAGATAAAGAAAAATCCGACTTTGATTTGGAAGAGACCATTAATCGTAATATTGATTTAATCCACAATCGACTCATAGAAAACAACATTAAACTGCACACCCATTTTGAAAAAAACATCACCTTATTTGGATACAAAAATGAGTTTATGCAAGTGATTATTAACCTACTTAACAATGCCATTGATGCGTTAAAAATTAAATCCATTAAAGAAAACAAAATCATACTTATTCAAACGTATACCTTGGACAATCAAGCCATTGTCATTGTTCATGACAACGGCGATGGCATTAAAGAGTCTATCAAAGATAAAATTTTTGAACCCTATTTTACCACCAAACACCAAGCTCAAGGCACAGGAATTGGGCTTTACATGACTCAAGAAATTATTGTCAATCATATGAATGGCGATATTAAATCTTTTAATGAATCTTTTGAACTTGAAGAGAAAAAGTATTACGGGGCAAAATTTCAACTCACAATTGGACTCAAAGCTCAATAAAAACTGCCAATTAAACTTTTATTTTGTAAAAATTCGGTAAAATACGCCCAATTTAACTTTAGGATTATCCATGCAAGATATTTCAATATTTGACATCGTTGTAATTGCCATCACATTACTTTTAGGTCTTAAAGGACTCTTTCGAGGCTTTATTAAAGAAGTATTTGGACTTATTGGCATTATTGGGGGAATTTTTATTGCTTCGCGACTGGCAACAACCGTAGGGGAAATGATTGCACCGGTTCTTGCACTAAAAAACGACTCTTCGATTCAACTTATGGGATTTATTGTAGGACTCATCGCATTTTGGATTGTTGCGTATGTATTGGGTTTAATTATCAGTAAAATCTTTTCACTCAGTGGTTTAGGCGTTTTTGATAAACTTTTGGGATTTGTATTTGGTGCCTTTAAAGTCTTTTTGATTTTTTCTATTATCATTTATGCCCTTTCACAAATTCAAACCATTAAAGAGAAACTTGATGCCAGTATTGGTGATACCATTACGTATCCTATTTTAGTCGCAGGTGGTGCTTTTATTATTAAATTAGACCAACAAGTGGCTTCCAGTGAAGTGAAAAAAAGTGTTGACAACGCCATTGAAAAAAGCAAAGAGAATCTCAATGAAATGACACAAGAAACCATCAAAGAAAATCTTGAAAACATGAAAGACAAAACGCTTGAACAAGCCAAAGAAGTTTTAGAATCAAGTCAAAAAGCACTTGAAGAGAAAACAAAACCAACTGCGGACAATGAGGCATTAAAAGAGAAAGAACCTCAAGTCAAAGAAGAAAAGTAAATTTAAAGGAAAAGGGACGAGATATTGTTTGAAAATAAATACATACAACAACGAATAGAAAAAGCAAACAAGCTAAGAGAGATTGGGGTTAATCCTTATTGCAACAAAAGCAGTCGAAATACAACCATTTCAAAATTTTTAAACGTCAACACGGATGTTGCCAATCTTGAAAATAAACGAGATGAAAGCAGAACTTACATCGTGGCAGGACGAATTAAATTTTTTCGACTCATGGGGAAAGCCTCTTTTTTAAAAATTGAAGATGAAAGTGGCGTGTTACAAATTTATGTATCCCGTGACCATTTAGCCGAAGGCTTTTACAACGATGTCTTTAAAAAGAATATTGAAGTAGGAGATATTATTGAAGTTGAGGGATATCCCTTTGTGACCAATCAAGGAGAACTCTCTTTGCATGTTCACAGCATTAAGATTTTGACCAAAGCCATCTCCCCTTTACCTGAAAAATATCACGGGATTCAAGACAAAGAGTTGCGATATCGACAACGCTATTTAGATTTAATTATGAACAGCAATGTGCGAAAAACGTTTCACATACGAAGTAAAGTTATCAGTCTAACACGACGTTTTTTTGAAGACAAAGGCTTTTTAGAAGTTGAAACCCCTATGATGCACCCTATTGCAGGAGGAGCCAACGCCAAACCATTTGTGACTCATCATAACGCTTTGGGCATTGATAGATATTTGCGAATTGCTCCTGAATTATATTTAAAACGACTCATTGTGGGTGGATTTGAAGCGGTGTTTGAAATCAACCGAAACTTCAGAAACGAAGGAATGGATGCCACTCATAACCCAGAGTTTACTTCCATTGAATTTTATTGGGCGTATAAAACTTACAAAGATTTGATTAAAATTACCAAAGAGTATTTTGAATATCTCTTTGAACACTTAAATTTACCCACCATTTTACCGTATGGTGAACATCGAATTAACTTTGAAGCATTCAGTGAAATTCCTTTAATTGAATCACTCACTGCTATTGGGGGCGTTCCTGCTGAAATCACAACAGATAAAACAAAAATTTTGGAATACTTAAAAGCCAATAACCTCGAAGCCAATGCCAATATGAGTTTAGGACAACTTCAAGGAGAACTTTTTGATGAGTTTGTTGAAGCTAAGCTAATTAACCCAACGTTTATCACCGAATACCCTGTCGATATTTCACCACTTGCTCGAAGAAGTGATGAAAAGCCTCATCTTACAGACCGTTTTGAGCTTTTTATTGCAGGAAAAGAGATTGCCAATGCCTTCAGTGAGCTTAATGATCCACTCGATCAGTTAGAACGTTTTGAAGCGCAAATGGCTGCCAAAGACAGTGGGGATGATGAAGCCCATGAAATGGATGAAGATTTTGTTAATGCCCTAAGTTATGGAATGGCTCCATGTGCAGGACAAGGCATAGGAATTGACCGATTGGTTATGATGTTAACCAACGAACACAGTATTCGAGATGTATTGTTGTTTCCTGCCATGAAACCAGTACACAATGAAATTGATTTACACGAAATGAGTGACGAGTAACAAGTAACGAGTGACGAGAAAATACTTGTCTCTTGTTACTAAAATATAATTAAAGGAAAAAATATGAGTTTTATATCAAATGCCACTTTACAACAAGCCGATAAAGAAGTCTTTAATATCATAGAGAATGAATTAAAACGACAAACCAAT
>AYRG01000190.1_pt1 | contig 12638 bp, 11 predicted proteins | sample 183771 | NCBI WGS metagenome assembly AYRG01 (sample SAMN02391472, study PRJNA226580) | bioreactor metagenome | isolation source: day 33 sample from continuous culture bioreactor with low C:N ratio... | place: Germany: Bremen
CGCTATTGTCTTTTTATATCGCCAAGCGGATAACCAAGCCGATTATTGAAGTATCGGAATCGATGGAATCACTAGACTATGGAGTATGGCCCGAAGCTTTAGTTCCAAAGACTAATGATGAACTTCGAATTCTTGTCGAAGGGTATAACACTATGGTGCGTGACATTAAGTCGTCCATAGAAACCATTGAAAAAGAACAAACGGAAAAAGCGCATTTTGAGATTAATAATCTGAAGTTAAAGCTTGAGTTGCTTCAATCGCAGATTAATCCGCATTTTGTTCATAATACGTTAAATAGTATTAAATACTTGGCAAAAGTTAAAGAAGCATCGGAATTAGTGGATTTAATTGAATCGTTTAATATGCTGTTACGTGCAAGTATGTCAATTGATTCTGATTTTATCACCGTAGATGATGAGATGGCGTGTGTGAAGAGTTTTATGAATATTTTTACTATTCGCTATGATCACCCGATTGATATGATTTTTGATATTGATCCTCAATTGAATAAATGCCTGGTTCCTAAACTTATTCTCCAGCCAATCGTTGAAAATTCTGCATACCACGGAATCTTGGGCAAAGGCGTCAAAGGCAATCTAAAAATAAAAATATCACCTGTAGATTCGGATAAGATGAAAATAGAAGTTTGTGATAATGGACTAGGCATGTCCAAAGAAAAAGTAGAACAAATCTTAAGTGGACAGGTGATGCGCCAAGAAAAGAGCTTTGTACGAAGTAAAAAAGGGTTTAATAACATCGGCTTAAAAAATATCAAAGACCGTCTGCAACTTTATTATGGAAAAAGTTGTCAGTTAACCATTAAAAGTCATGTAGGTGAGGGCACCAGTGTTTCATTTATTATTCGACAGACAAAGGAGAAAACGAGTGGACAGTAAGTATACAGTATTGATTGTAGATGATGAAAAACCGGCAAGAGAGTTGGTTAAAACGTTAGTGGATTGGCAGGAATACGGTTTTATTGTTTGTGGAGAAGCCAAAAATGGTTTGGAAGGCTATCAATTGTATGAAAAGTTAAAACCTGATCTTATTATTACAGATATTGATATGCCGGTACTTGATGGACTGGAGTTTATTCGTAAGGTTAGGCAAACAGATGCAACACAAAAGTTTATTATACTCAGTTGCTATGAAGAATTTGCTTTTGCCAGAGAAGCCATACGCCTTAATGTAGATGAATATATGATCAAAGACCTGTTAACCAAAGAAGAAATCATTAATCAACTGTGTCAGTTTTCTAGTGTGTCAAAACACCAAAGCGAGGAAGAGGCAATGGATGTAAGCCAAGAAGACTGGGAAATCAACAGTCGTAGGTTAAAGCATTTTATTGTCAATGGAGCTTTTGAAGATGCGTATTTGTTTTTGCGTATGCAGGTAAGAGAAACATATGGAATTATGGTAGTGAGTATAGATGACTACAAACGTTATCAGTTATATGATCCTGAACTTGACAAGGGAAAGATGAAAAGTGGCGTATTAGATACATTGTGCAGGGCAAAGCAGGAGAATAGTCACATCCTTGAGTTTGCACATATTGGAAAAGGAATGTTCATCGTTATAACTCGATTGACCAATACAGTTAGTGAGGGTCAGCTATACTATGAGTTGACAAAAATGGCCAATGCTATTCGATATATTCATTCCAAGGAGCATAAAGAGACGTTAACAATTGCTATGGGACGTACATTTAGCCATGCACATGAACTAGAAGAAGCTTTTCACTTAGCGATGGATGCTATACGGTATCGGTTGTACCTTGGTAGGGCTAAAAATATATCGTATAACTCAAGCATCGTTAAAAGCATCAACACTGCAAAGCCGAATGTTGAAAAACTGATTGATGAGGTACAAACACAGATTAACAATCGAAACCTAGAAGGGGCAATAGAGTCCATTATTGAGCTTTTTTCGGATAAAAACACAGGGTTTATACAATACCATTATCTTATGGAGGTTAATGAGCAACTGGTTATGATATTTATCGAGATGGCAAGAGAGTATGAAGTGGATCAAAAAGAGCTGATGGATGAAAATATTAGTCCGCTTCATGACTTAGACAGTATGGATACCATTGCCCAGATGCGAGCTTGGTTTGTAGCGTTAACTCAGCAATTAATTGGGCTGCTTCAAGAAAAAGAACAATATTCAAGACATGTGCTGATTGCCAAGCAATATATTGAAGAACACATGTGTGAAGCGGTGTCTTTAAGTGATATCTCGGACTATTTACACTTGCATAAAGTTTATCTTGCACGTATTTTTAAAAAGGAAATGGGCGTAACCATCACCCAATATATTCATGTAGTACGAGTGAACGAAGCCAAGAAGCTAATACGTACTACAAATTTGAAGCTATATGAGATTGCAGAACAGATTGGTTATGCAAATACCCATTACTTTTTTGTTGTGTTCAAAAAAATCTGTGGCATAACCGCCAGTAACTATAGAGAAAAGTATAAAATAGTTAATATTGAACAATGAAAGTTAACATTGAACAGTCTATTATGTGAAATATGCGCTATGATTAATGTATCAAAATGAATTGGGAGGAAAGTGATCATGAAAAAGCTTTTAGCAATTGTATTGGGGTTAGTATTAATAATGAGTTTATTCTCTGGATGTGCAAAAGAAGAAGCAGCTACGGATGCAGGCACACAACAAGAGGCTGCCGGATCCAATGAAACTGCAGATGAATCAACAACAGAAGAAACAGCAGCGTCAGAGCAAGAACAAGAGACACCAGACGATTATAAACTTGTGTTAAAACTCAGTCATGTGTTTAGTCCAGATGAGCAATTAACTAAATCCATGGATGCAGCAGCGGCAAGCATCTTAGAAAAAACGGATGGAGCGATAGAGATTCAGACGTTCCCACAAGGTCAGATTGCAACATATAAGGACGGGGTTGAGCAAGTTGTTCGTGGAGCTAACTTCATCTCTGTAGAAGACCCATCTTATATCGGAGACTATGTTCCGGAATTTACAGCACTTGTAGGACCTATGCTTTATAACAACTATGATGAGTATGTAGAATTGGTTCAAACAGAGATGGTTGAAGGCTGGAAGAAAAAAGCAGAGGAACAAGGAATCAAAATTTTAGCACTTGATTTTGTCTTTGGATTTAGAAATGTTATCACAGATAAAGTTGTCGAAAAACCAGAAGACCTTCAAGGTGTCAAGCTTCGTACACCAGGTAGCCAATTGTTTATTGAAACCTTAAATGCGATGGGCGCAACAGCGACGCCACTTCCATGGGGAGAGACATTTAGTGCATTGGAGCAAGGTGTTGTTGAAGGACTAGAAGGGTCTGAATTTACGAATATCGGAACAAAAGTTTATGAAACAGGGATGAAGAATGTTGCTTTGACAAATCACTTCCTTGGAACATGCGGTGTGTATATCTCCATTGATGTATGGAATGAGATACCTGAGAAGTATCAAACAATTATTCAAGAAGAGTTTACAGCAGAAGCACATAACATGGTTGAACTTTTAAAATCTCAACATGCGGATGTAGTTACAGAACTTGAAGGATATGGTGTAGAGTTTAACGAAGTTGATAAAGATGCGTTCATGGCAGCAACAAAACCTCTTTATGAGACACTTCCAGGATTAAGTATGGATATCTATGATGAAATTCAAGCAGAGCTTGAGATCATTCGAAACAACTAAAGTGACTCCAAAGATTGTTTAGATTTTGAATAGATTCTGCAGGTTATTTGCAGAATCTATTCTTTTACCAAAGGTTACGAAAGAGGTGCGACAGATGAAGTGGTTAAAATTTATTTTTAAAAATATTGAAGAATTGATTAGTGGAGTCTTTATTGTTGCTACGGTCATTATTGTCATCATTAACGTTATCCTTCGCTATTTTTTTAACATGGGCTTATATTGGTCTGAAGAAGTGGCGACCATATGTTTTGTATGGGCAGTTTTTGTAGGAGCGAGTGCGACCTATAAACATAAAATGAATATCGGCATTGATTTTTTGGTGAAGCGAAGTCCATTGGTTATTCAAAAGATTATGCGGATTTTTGTTGATGTCTTGTTAATTGTCATTGTCGGATATTTAGTATATTTAAGCGTTATATTTACAAATATTGCATCCATCAAGCCAACAGCGGTATTAGGCATATCTTCTGCATATGTGAATGCATCCCTTGTGGTAGGCTTTGGTTTGATGTTTATACATGCCATTCGTTTTTTTATTGAAGACATAAAATTTGTAATGACTGAAAAGAAAGAGGAGGTTGAATAATGGCATATCTTCCAATAGTTTTAGTGTTTTTGCTTTATTTTTCAAGTATACCTATTGCCTTTGCATTATTTGCAGCAGCGCTTGTATATTTTACATTTATTAATGTTGGGATGCCACCGGATTTGATTCTACAAAAATTCATCTCTTCAACGCAATCTTTTCCGTTACTTGCGGTTCCCTTTTTTATCATGGCAGGTTCGGTCATGAACTATTCGGGCATCAGTAATAAGCTGATGAACTTTGCGGAAGTCTTAACAGGGCATATGTCCGGTGGTTTAGCACAAGTCAATGTTGTTCTAAGTACAATGATGGGAGGCGTATCGGGCTCAGCCAATGCAGACGCTGCGATGCAGTCAAAAATCTTAGTTCCTGAAATGGAAAAGCGAGGTTATTCACGTGCGTTTTCAGCAGCGATTACAGCAGCTTCTTCTGCAATCTCACCGGTTATTCCACCAGGGATTAACCTGATTATTTATGCTCTTATAGCCAAAGTATCTGTTGGGAAGATGTTTATCGGCGGCTATGTTCCTGGTTTATTGATGTGTTTGACACTCATGATTACTGTGGCGATTATCTCAAAAAAACGAGGATATACACCAACGAGAGAACGCCGGGCAACACCGATAGAGATTTTTAAACAGCTGATTGAATCAATCTGGGCTCTTTTGCTACCTTTTGGAGTCATTATGGGATTACGATTTGGTGTGTTTACACCAACAGAAGCCGGAGCCATTATGGTGCTTGTCTCTGTATTGATTGGGTTCTTCATCTATAAAGAACTAAAAATCATGCATTTTAAAGAAATCATCAAAGATACGATTTATGGAACCGGAACAGTCGTATTGATTATTGTAGCGGCTTCAGTGTTTGGATATTATATGAGCTGGGAACGTATTCCACAGACATTATCTACGGCTTTAGTTGGGCTGACAGAAAATAAATGGGTGATGCTTTTAATTCTTAACGTATTGCTTTTGGTTTTAGGTATGTTCATTGAAGGTGGTGCAGCGCTTATTATCGTTACGCCATTAGTAGTTCCTGTTGTTGTAAACTTAGGCGTGGATCCGATTCACTTTGGTATGATTGCTATTGTTAATATTATGATCGGTGGAGTAACGCCGCCCTTTGGGTCGATGATGTTTACCACCTGTTCAATAACTAAGACGGAAGTCCATGATTTTATACGGGAGAGCCTCCCTATGATTGCGGCATTATTAATTGCACTGCTTATTATAACGTTCTTCCCGGCAATCGTTATGTTTTTACCAAATCTTATGTAATACATATATATAATATACATATGGAAAGGATATAGAATATGATTCTAATAGCACATAGAGGAGCATCAGGATATTGCCTCGAAAATACCATGGCATCTTTTGAAAAGGCACTTGAAATGGGGGCGACGATGATTGAACTGGATGTTCAGTTAACTGCCGATGAAAAAATAGTGGTTTATCACGATTTTGAACTAGGAAGGATTGTAAAAGGAGAAGGGTTTATCAAAGATCAGCTAAGTGAGGACCTAGTAAAACTGGACATTCCACTACTAGAAGATGTCCTTGACCTTGTGCCTTCAGATGTAGTGATTAATGTTGAGATAAAACGCTTGGGTATCGATCGAAGAGATGTAGCTCAAAAAGTATATACAATGGTTGAAGAAAAAGGACGGCTAGAATCCATAACTTTTTCAGCATTTGACCATCAGATACTTTTGGATTTGCAGTCGTTGGGGGCCAAGCGGCTTGGACTGCTTTTGGACTCTGGAATGGTTAGACCATGGGACTATATGCAATCTATAGGACTTCACTGTATAAGTATCAATCAATCCAAAGCATTTATTCATCCTCAGTTTGTTGAACAGGCCCATGCCCATGGATATCAAGTGTTTAGTTATACAGTGAATGAACCACAGGTTGCTAAAGCGTTTGAGACTTTTGGCGTGGATGGTATTTTTACGAATTATCTGGATATTCTTAGTAAAGAGTGATGATGTAAACAATCGAGAAATATATCAAAAGGCTGTCTTATCTAAGGCGGTCTTTTCCTATACTACAGGAAAATCCATACATCCTTTCTCAAGAGCTATCTGTATCTATTGAATAAGTTAATATAACACAGTGAAAGTTAACATGACACATTTTTTTTAGAAGGACTTGAGCGTATGATTATGCTAAGGCGTTATATATGCGAAGTTTTATGGAAAGAAGGAGATTGTAATGAAAATTTTTCAAGACAGGAATAAAGAATTAGAGATTGAGATGGATCTCTATTTGAATTGCCTCCAAAAGGGTGTGATGACATTTAATGAAGGTATTAAAGACTTTATGGATGACAATGAAGGACAGTTTGATGAGCGTATCAAATCCATTATTGAGTTGGAAAATGATGCGGATGAACATTTGCAAACGTTGAAGTTCATCTTATTTAGATATAATTTGATGCCGGACTTGAGCGCGGATATCTTGGAACTGATGGATGCTATGGATGATATCAACGATATAGCCAAAGACGTTTTATTAGGTTTATATGTTGAACGTCCTTGTATTAACCCGGACCATAGAAGCGACTTTAAAATGATTGCAAAATATTCGCGCAAGGCGGTTGAGACTTTGATTAAAGGCGTACGTATTTATCTGACGCAGTTTAGGACGATTGAAGATTATGTCAGTAAGGTTTACCATTTTGAATCAGAAGTAGATACATTGCTCTATAACTTAAAGGTGAAAATCTTCTCGGATAAAGATGACATGAACTTTCCGATTAAGATGCACGAGCGCTATTTTGCGCAAGAGATTGCTAAGCTTTCAGATATTGCAGAAGATATTGCCGGAAAACTGGCGGTATTTCGTTTTAAACGAAGCTTATAGATAAGAGGGGACGGAGGAGGTTTTTGTAATGGATGTTACACTATCAACAACGATTTTTCTCTCGGCAGGTCTATTTATGGGATGGTCCTTAGGGGGAAATGATGCCGCCAATATTTTTGGAACAGCGGTAGGAACACGTATGGTGAGATTTTCAACGGCTGCGCTTATCTGTAGTATCTTCGTCATCTTAGGAGCGGTAGTCAGTGGTGCAGGGGCATCCCATACCCTTGGTGAGCTTGGCGCGATTAATGCCATAGGTGGTGCCTTTGCGGTATCAGCATCAGCAGCATTTACCGTTATGATGATGACAAAGCGTGGACTTCCGGTATCAACGTCACAGGCAATTGTAGGTGCAATCATTGGTTGGAATCTGTTTGGCGGGATTGATACGGATATATCTGTAGTGACCAAGATTATCAGTACGTGGGGGATTACACCTGTGCTGGCTGCGATTTTTGCGATGGTGATCTATTGGATTGTTCGATTTAGCTTAGAACACATCAACATTCATGTGGTTCGAGTCGATAAGTACACCCGCTACGCCCTTGTTATAGTAGGAGCCTTTGGGGCATATAGTCTGGGAGCGAACAATATTGCCAATGTGATGGGGGTTTTTATCAATGTGTCGCCATTTAACACGTTAAGTATTTCGGATACTTTTGTTGTCACAGATGTACAACAGCTTTTTTTACTCGGAGGCATCGCTATTGCCGTTGGAGTCTATACATACTCTAAAAAGGTCATGTTAACCGTGGGTAAAAGCATCTTTAAGTTATCCCCGATTAGTGCTTTTATCGTTGTCTTGGCAACCTCGATTGTTCTGTTTTTATTCTCATCAGAAGCACTTTATATGTGGCTGACATCGCGAAACCTGCCGGCACTGCCACTAGTTCCGGTATCTCAGTCACAGGCAATTGTTGGAGCGATTATGGGGATTGGTATAGCAAAAGGCGGTCGTAATATTAATAGTCGTGAACTGCTTCGAATAAGTTCAGGCTGGGTTATGACCCCGATACTATCCATGGTTATATCGATGGTGTCACTGTATGTACTTCAAAACGTCTTCATGCAAACGGTAATTCGCTAATAAAAGCCATCCATACCTTGCAATATCTGATGTAAAATAGTAAAATATACCTAGATATATACAGTGAGGTGCAGGGATGAGACGGATGGGACAGCCGAATAGGAAAAGTCTATATGAATACAAAAAACTAACGCATACCCACGAGATGGCTATGCGTTTTTTTAGCACAAAAATAGTGTCATTAAAGGTAACGGATTGATACATACCATACTCAAAGAAAGGAAGTGCGAAGAATGAAAGTACTAGGGAATATAATATGGTGGCTATTTGGTGGAGTTATACTTGCAGGGATATGGTTTTTGGGAGGCCTTCTACTAACAATTACCATTATCGGCATCCCCTTTGGTATTCAATGCTTTAAAATTGCAGGATTTGTCCTCTTTCCTTTTGGGAGAAATATTGAACTTGGACACTTTGGTGCAGGCGGCTTGCTCCTCAATGTACTATGGGTTATATTCATTGGATGGGAACTTGCAATAGGCCATCTGTTCGCAGCACTCTTAAGTGCTATAACCCTCATCGGCATCCCCTTCGCTAAGCAACACTTCAAGTTAGCCCAGCTAGCCTTTATCCCCTTTGGAGCAAGAGTGGGGTAGAGAAGGCGACGGTGTATTGAAGAGTTTTGAGGATTAGGTGAAGGGAACCGTATCATAAGTGAAGGGGTGTTTTTAAAATTACATAATTATTTGTTTTTTTGGATAACTAACTCATTATAGGGGGGTGAGGATACAATTAATTATTGGTAAGTGTCAACGACTTGATAGGAATGTATGTTTTTAGTAAAATTTTTATTGGGGAGCAATAATAATGTAATAATTTAAGGAGAATACAAATGTGTGATTGGATTACTAAGCAAGTTACTGAGAACACTTCTGTTTTTATAATTAATCATTTATCAATTGAGTTAAAAAACAAAATTAAGGATAACTTAGTTTCTATTTGCCATGGAAAGCAAGCTCCATCTAAAAACCCGAAGTTTTATTCTTACAAAAAGACTTTAGCTGAATTTATTAAAAGATATGAAACTAAAGAATTGAAGTTAAAAAAAGGGATGATTGGGGAATTATTGACTCATATTATATTTATTGAATACATAACTGGCTATGAGCCGATAAGTTTATACTTCAATTTAGAAGAGAGACATATAAAAAAGGGGTTTGATGTACTCTATGTCGATGAAGAGGAATCTCTTTGGATAACAGAAGTTAAATCTGGAGAACTAGGTTCTGCAAAAAACAGTCATGCTAAAAATCTATCACTTATAAACATTGCCAAAAATGACCTTGTGAAAAGATTGGCTGATGATGATTTGTATATATGGCAAAATGCAATACACGGTGCATATGTTGCTATGAAGGAGAGCAAAGTCAAAGACTCAATCATAACTATTCTAGAAGAAGATAAATCTTTAGAAGTGCACACTGGAAAAGAGCATAACGTTATTCTTTCATCGGTTTTATTCAATGATATTAATGACCCTATTACTTTGAGTGGTATTCGAGAAAGTAGAGAGAGAATAATTGAGTCGGATAGCTTTAGAAATGTAATAGTGCTATCAATTCAGAAGAATACCTTTACAGCTGTTGAAGAGTTTTTAAAGGGGGAGTTGATTAATGGATAAGTTTACATTGAGGCAGTTGAGAAATACAGAATTCAACACATTATATCAAGGGTTGATCAGTGGATATGAGATAAGTAATTCTGATAAAATAAAGTTACTGAAACTTGGAATCATTTTTATGAATAATTCTGAGAATAACACTAGATTATTGGGTTATCGTATTATACTAAAGTATTGTAACCACTTTGATGAATATAGACCTCTATACAGTGTAGCATTGATAAATGGTTTCGTACCGATTGCTAAATTTATTGAGAAAAACCATCTTCAAGATGTAGATGTTGATAATGGTTTTTTTAAAGAGTTTCAATCATCTTTTTTGGAACAGTTTCGAGACAGGGATATATATTTAACTGAAGAGCAATACAAGCTCAATACACACTTTCGTGAGAATAACACTAGAAGTATGGTTGTAGTTGCACCTACATCTTATGGAAAGTCAGAGTTAATTGTGTCATTGATTGAGCATAATAAAAAGTCAAACATATGTATACTTGTGCCTACTAAATCATTACTAGCCCAGACAAAACGTAGAATCTTGAAAAGTGATAGTTACAGTTTTGAAAGAAAGATTGTGACACATCAAGATATGTATAATGAAACTGATGAGAATTTCATCGCAGTACTGACACAAGAAAGATTGTTGCGGCTTCTACAGAAGAATAAGGAACTTTGTTTTGATTATGTTATTGTTGATGAGGCTCATATATTGCTTGAAGATGATGTTCGTTCAAGATTGCTTGCTTCGGCAATAATTCTATTAAATGGTAGGAAAGGAAATACAGTATTCAAATATCTGACCCCTTTTTTGAAGAATGAAGAATATTTGAATGTAGATTATACTGATTTTGATTTGCAAGCATACAGCATTGATGAGAATATCAAATCAGAGAATTATTATTTCGTAAATTTGACTGATGTGGATAGTAAGTTGAAGTTGTATGACCAATATCTGGATCGATGGTACTCAATTGGTAATAAGAAGTATGTTGATGTAGCAGTTACAATTTTAGAGTTATCTGGTAGTAAGAATATTGTATATCTTAATAAACCATCAGACATTGAGCGTTTTGCTAAAAGGTTAGCAAGCGAAACTGACATTATTGATAATGAGAAAATTCTCACGACGTGTAGGAATATTTCAGAATATATACATGGTAACTACAATCTGATTTACTGCTTGCAAAGGGGAATTGTATATCATCACGGCTCAGTCCCAGATAATATAAGGCTTTATATTGAAAATTTGTTTTCATCGATTGATGAGGTGAAATATATAGTTACCAGTTCAACATTGTTACAAGGTGTAAATATTCCAGCTGAAAAAATGTTTCTGTTGGATTATTATAAAGGCAGAAGTAAGTTGTCGCACTCTCAACTACGCAATTTGTCTGGTAGAGTTAGCAGATTTAGTGAGATATTTCATCCCAAGAAAGGTTCATTAAAGCTATTGGAGCCAAATATTGTGATTATAAAATCAACCTATATGCGTGCTGATGCTAATATTCCAAAGTTCTTAAAAGATACATTGCAAGTTGATTTAAAGCACAAAGAAAATGTGGAAAATGTACTACTTAGTGAAGTAACTTTAAATGAGGATACAAAAGTTGATCGAAAACGTGCTGAAGACTTTTTAGAGAATCAATCGCCAGGTATTACTGGAAAACGAGATGTGAAGTATGCGGAAACAGAGATTGGGAAGATATGTTTTCTTAACAATATAACAGAGATAGATATTCTTGATAATGAGTTTGCTATGCAAAAAATCGTTGACTATCTTCGTGATAATGAAATGATGGTCAAAAAACCTGAGCATTTACTTAAGGCTATTAAGGCTATGTTTATTAAATACGTAGAGAAAAATGATAAAACTAGGAACATAACCAGACTTGAAAATGATAGTGCTTTAAATTTCTACAATATGTTTATAGGGTGGAAAATAAAACAAGTATCCTATAAAATGATGATAAATAGCTTTATGAGATACTGGGAAGGTATTATTGAAAAAGGTACAGATACTCTAGTCTATGTTGATAGATGGGGCGATACCATCAGAGAAAATCCTAATATGGTAGGAACAGCATTTAGAGAACTTTGGACGGATATTAGATTAAGAACACCAGTTGAAAGAATAAATCTCGCGATTGTTAGGATTAAGGAAGAGCAAGATTTTATTGAAAATAATTTAATGAAGTTCATAGAAGCTATAAATGATTTAGAGTTAATAGATGAGACTCTTTATTATCAATTGAAATATGGTACAACAAATATGAAGATTGTAACTTTAATAAAAAATGGAGTTGGGTTTCAGACTGCTAAATTAATTGTGAGAAAATATCTTCAATATGTCACAATCAATATTGAAGATGGAACAATCTTTATCTCGGGTGAGATTATCGATGCTATGAAGCAGGACAAGGTAAATGAAATAATTATTTATGAAGTTAGTGGAAATGTAAAATAGTTAGAGAGAGAATGATTAATTGAAAAAACAGCAATAGGTGTTAAACGGTGAACCATACCATTATTAATAGTAAAATAGGATCCACAATGCTTACCTTATGAGTTATATTAGTCTATACTGCCACTACTCGAACTTCAAAGCGGAAATATAGACGATTGTTCTAGTCAAGCAAAATTGTCATACCAGTGGCTAGTTTGAATGTCTCATTTCAAATGGCGTCTTACCATCGTTATATGAGTGTGGTCTACGATGGTTATACAAATCGAAGATGTATTCATAGATGCCTTGGTTAAGATCTTCATCGGTCTCAAAAGAGTACT
>AYRG01000199.1_pt1 | contig 12220 bp, 12 predicted proteins | sample 183771 | NCBI WGS metagenome assembly AYRG01 (sample SAMN02391472, study PRJNA226580) | bioreactor metagenome | isolation source: day 33 sample from continuous culture bioreactor with low C:N ratio... | place: Germany: Bremen
AAAGCTGGAGATTTAGTTCGTGAAATTGCTAAAATTGCTGATGGAAATGGTGGAGGAAGACCAGATTTTGCCCAAGCAGGGGGAAAAAATGGAAACAAAGTTTCAGAAGCTTTAGAAAAAGCACGAACTATATTAGTAGAAAAATTATAAATTTTTTTTATTAGTAGCTTTAGAAAAAACTTTTATTTTATTCTACTTATTAATTTGTAAAAATATAATAAAAAAGTTAGGATAATAATTAAAAAATAAAGTAAAGGAGTTGTGAAAATTATGTATAAAGTATATCTTTCTCTAGATGTAGGAGATGTAAGGATAGGAGTAGCTAAATCTGATATAATGGGTATAATAGCAACTCCTTTAGAAGTAATAGATAGAAGGAAAACTAAGGCTGTAATGAGGATAAAAAAACTCTGTGAAGAATATAATACTAAGAGTATAGTTGTTGGAATTCCAAAAAGTTTAGATGGAACAGAGAAACGTCAAGCTGAAAAAGTAAGAGAATTTATAGAAAAATTAAATAAAAAGATAGAAGGGTTAGAGTTTATAGAGATCGATGAAAGATTATCAACTGTATCTGCTGATAAGATGTTACAAGATAATGGCGTTAAGGGAGCTATAAATAAAAGAAAAACAGTTGATCAAGTAGCTGCTGCTATTATTTTGCAAACTTATTTAGATATGAAAAGATAAAAAAATTAGGAAGTTGAAAATTTTATATAAGTTGATTAGACTCTTAAAATAATTCACTGTATAAATTAAGAACTTTGAAATAATTTCGGCTAAGAAGTCGTTGAGGGAGGCAGGAAAAGTGGCAAAAATGAGAAAAGGATATATCTATAGAATAATATTTGTAGCAATAGTTGTACTAAGTGCTGTATGGTTTACAGTTACTAAGCCAGTAAAATTAGGATTAGACTTAAAAGGTGGTGTATATGTACTACTAGAAGCAAAACCAGAAGATGGACAAAAATTAGATAATGAAGCTATGGGAAGACTGATTGAAGTATTAAATAGAAGGGTAAATGGTTTGGGAGTATCTGAATCTTCTGTACAAAAAGTAGGAGACAAAAGAGTACTTGTTGAACTACCTGGAATAACTGATACAGAACAAGCAATAGATATGATTGGAAAAACTGCACTTATGGAGTTCAAGATACAAAATACAGATGGAACATTAGGTGAAACTTTATTAACTGGTGGAGCACTAAAATCTGCAGCAGTATCATATGATAATTTAGGAAGACCTCAAATTTCATTTGAAATGACTTTAGATGGAGCAACAAAATTTGCTGAAATAACTAGAAATAATATAGGAAAACAACTTGCAATCACAATGGATGGAGAGGTACAGACTGCTCCTAGAATAAATGGTGAGATAGCTGGAGGACAAGGAGTTATTACAGGAAATTATACAGCAGAGGAAGCTAAAAATACTGCATCATTATTAAATGCAGGGGCCTTACCAGTAAAAGCTGAGATTTTAGAAACTAGATCGGTAGGAGCAACATTAGGTGACGAATCTATTGCTCAATCAAAGACAGCTGGAATTATAGCTGTAGGACTTATTGCTATATTTATGGTAGTATTTTATAGATTACCAGGGTTAGTAGCTAATTTAGCATTAATTTGTTTTGGTTTTATTACTTTTGCTACTCTAAACTTTTTTGATGCAACTCTTACATTACCAGGAATTGCAGGAATTATTCTTTCAGTAGGAATGGCAGTAGATGCTAATGTAATTATATTTGAAAGGATAAAAGAGGAGTTAAGATTTGGAAATACAGTAATGTCTTCTATAGAAGCTGGATTTAAAAAAGCATTTAGTACAATAATGGATTCAAATATTACAACCCTTATAATAACAACGATCCTATTTACTTTAGGAACGGGATCGGTAAAAGGATTTGCAATAACACTTACAATTGGTGTACTTGCATCGATGTTTACAGCTATAACAATAACTAAGGTATTACTTAGAGGATTTATAATATTGTTTAAAATAGATAAGCCAATCTTATTTGGTGTTAGGGGGAAATAATAGTGAAAATAAAAATAATTGAAAATAGAAAAAAATTCTTTACACTCTCAACTATATTAGTTGGGTTAGCTTTAATTTCATTGGTATTTAAAGGAATAAATTATGGTCTTGATTTTAGTGGTGGAAATCTAATTCAAGTTAAATTTGAAAAAACTATAGAATTGAAAGAATTAAATCCAATATTAGATTTGATTTCTAAAGAGATACCACAATTAGATAACAACAGTAGAAAAGTACAAGTTTCTGATGGAAATGTAGTTATTGTTAGAACGCCAGAGATGAGTGAAGATGTAAAAAATAATTTTATGAAAGATTTAGAAGAAAAAGTTGGAAAATATGATCTATTGAGATCAGATAAAGTTGGTGCTTCTGTAGGAGAGGAATTAAAAAGTTCAGCAATAACAGCTTTATTAGTTGGATTAGTTTTAATAGTTGGGTATATTACAATTAGATTTGAATTTAAATTTGCACTAGCAGCAGTAATAGCTCTTTTTCATGATATTATAATAGCTGTAGGTGGAATCGCACTATTAGGTTATGAAGTAAATACACCTTTTATAGCTGCAGTTTTAACTATCTTAGGGTATTCTATAAATGATACGATAGTGGTGTTTGATAGGATCAGAGAAGTTATGAAAAAGAAAAAAGAAAGTACGTTAGAAGAAGCTATCGACTTGAGTATAAATCAAACTTTAACAAGATCAATCAATACTTCATTTACAACATTTTTAGCTATATTAGCTATCTTAATATTTGGAGGTGCTAGTTTAAAAGTATTTATTACAACTTTATTAATAGGAGTATTAATAGGAACATACTCATCTATATTTTTAGCAAGTCCAATTATTTACTTGTTAGATAAGGATAAAAAACTAGAGGAAAATGTTAAATAAAATAATTTTTTAATCTCTAAATAGATTCTAAAAAAAAATTAAATATAGATTTAAAGGAAAGGCTGATTCAATATAAATTGAATGAGTCTTTTCTCTTTTAAAAAAAAATTATAAAAATTAAAATAGCAGTTTGTGTTATAATTAAGAGTATAGAAAAAATTAAAAAAGGTTTTGAGGAGATATAAAATGGCAAGAGTTATATTAAAAAAAAATAAAGAAAAAAAGATACAAAATTTTTATCCAAATGTATTTAAAGACGAGATAAAACAAATAATGGGATCGGTTAAGACTGGTGATATTGTAGATGTATGTGGTGAAGATCTTACATTTATTGGACGTGGTTATGTTGTAGAAAATACAAATGCTTTAGTGAGAGTACTTACAACTAAGGAAGAAGTTATAGATAAAAAATTTATATTAAATAAAATAAAAGTTGCATATGAAAAAAGAAAACACTTAGATAAAGAGACTAATTGTACTAGGATATTCTTTTCTGAAGCTGATGGGATACCTGGACTTATTGTGGATAAATTTGAAAAATATTTATCTGTACAATTTAGAAATTCAGGTGTAGAAATTTTACGTCAAGAAATTATAAATGCGTTAAAAAAAGTAACAAAACCAAAGGGGATCTATGAAAGAAGTGATGTAGAAAATAGAACTCATGAAGGGGTAGAACAAAAGACAGGAATAATATATGGTGAGATTCCAGAGAGAGTAATCATGGAAGATAATGGTTTAAAATATACTATAGATATAGTTGATGGTCAAAAAACAGGTTTTTTTCTAGATCAAAGAGATTCTAGAAAATTTATAAGACCATTTTTAAATTCAAACACAAGATTTTTAGATGTATTTTCATCAAGCGGTGGGTTTTCTGTTGCTGCACTTGCAGAAGGTTGCGAAAAAGTTGTAGCTATAGATAAAAATCCTTATGCTTTAAAATTATGTCTAGAAAATTATGAACTAAATAATTTTAAAAATAAATTTGAAGTAGTAGAGGGAGATGCTTTTTCTATGCTAAAAACACTCTCAGATAGGGGAGAAAAATATGATGTAATAACTTTAGATCCACCTTCACTTATTAAGAAGAAAGTGGATATAAAAAGGGGAAGAGATTTCTTTTACAAACTGTGTGTAGATAGTTTTAAGATGATGGAAAAAGGTGGGATTTTAGGAGTTATAACTTGTGCTTACCATATGAGCTTAGAGGATATAATGGAAGTTACAAGGATGGCAGCTTCGAAAAATAATTTATGCTTAGAAGTAATAGGAATAAATTATCAGCCTAAAGATCATCCATGGGTTTTACATATACCGGAAACTTTATATTTAAAAGCTCTTTGGGTAAGAGTAATTGAAAGATAGGAGGAATAGATGTATATAGATATTATAACAGGAATTGTATTGGTTTTAGGAGTGTTAATAGGTTTTAGAAAGGGTTTTTTCTTTGAAATATTATCGTTTTTTATGTTAGTATTAAATGTAGTTTTAGCTAAAAAATGGACACCTTATGCTTATAAATATGTGAGTAATAATATTAAAATAAATGAAAATGTCTTATATTTCTTAACTTATTTAGTTCTTTTAGTAGGACTTTATATTGTAACTTCTGTTATTTTATCTATCTTAAAAAAAATCTTACCTAAGATGTTTATGGGATTAACAGATAGTATTTTAGGAGGAGTTTTAGGAGGATTAAAAGGTGGGTTTATAATTTTTGTATTCTTAATATTTTTTAATTTATTGTCTAGTATGGTTCCAGAGATTCATAAATATTCAGAAAGTAGTAAGGTAAATAAATTTTTTCTAAATAATATAGCAAAGTTAGATGGATATTATCCTAAAGCTGTAAAGGAAAAGTTAGAAGAACTCGATTTTAGAAAAAGCGTAGAAAAACAAATAAAAGAGTATATGTCAAAATAAGGGGTATTTCATGAAAATAATAGATAAATATTTGTTTAATCAATTAAAAATGCCTGTATTGTTTGGAATAAGTTTATTTACCTTTATATTTTTAATAGAATTAATGGTAAATATGATGGAAAGTATATTAATTAAAAGGGTACCGGTACTAGATATCTTACATTTGCTTACCTATTATATACCTCCAATAATGTCTCAAACTATACCTATGGGATTTTTTTTAGGGGTAATGATAACTTATAATAAGTTGACTTCTACTAGTGAAAGTGTAGCTATGATCTCTATGGGGTTGAATTTAAATAAGATATTAAAAGTGCCATTTTTTATGTCTCTAGGGATATTTTTTCTCACTATTTTTTTACAAGAAAAAATAATACCTGAATCTTTTGTGAGAGCTGAGATATTAGGAGTAAAGATTGCTACTGAAACTCCTTCATTTCAATTAACTGAAAAAACATTTTTAGAAAATATAGGAGAGTATAGTATCTATATAGATATATTAGATCCTAAAACAAATCAGGCAAAAAATGTTGTAATCTTCCAAAAAACCGATAAGGAAAATTTTCCTAATGTTATGTTAGCAGATAAAACTATTTGGGGAAATGGTTCTATGACTTTAGAAGATGCTACTTTTTATCAGTTAGATAATGATGGAAAGGAAAAGCTAAGGGGAAGTTTTAAGAGTCAAGTTCATCCATTAACTTCATTTCTTTCTGATTTTGATATAGAGATAGATGAAATAGATACTATGTCTGTTGGGATGTTATTAAAAAAAATAAAAATATTAAAATTAAATAAAAGTATAAGTAAAGATATTTTACCCTATAGAGTTGAGCTTCAAAAAAAATTGGCTTCTCCATTTTCTGCTATATTTTTAGGGATATTAGGAGTATTATTTTCTTTAGGACATCATAGAAGTGGAAAAAGTGTCAATTATGCATTGAGTATGGTAGTTATATTTATATATATAACATTATTCAATGTTGGAATAGTATTAGCTAGTAAGGGAATTATTAATCCAATAATTGCAATATGGTTTCCTAATTGTATCTTAGCAACTCTTACAGGAATTATTTATGTTAAAAAGGTAAGGAGAGGGTAGATGAAAAAAATAGACAGATATATAGTATCTAAATTTATAAAATCAGTTTTATTATCTCTTTTTGTTTTTATAGGTATTTTTATCTTATCGCGAATCTTTAAAGTTATAGGTTATGTTACTTCAGAAAGGATGACAACAATTGAGGGAGTCAGATATATGTTTGCTCTCTTTCCAAAGGTAATAGTACAAATATCACCTCTAGTGGCATTGTTAAGTGGACTGATAACAATAAATAAAATGGCTAGTAATTTAGAGATTATAGCTTTAAAAACTTCTGGAATTAGTTTTAGAAGGATAGTCCTTTTTCCAATGATTGCTATGTTTATAATGGCAGGAGGAGTTTTTTTTATAAGTAATACTTTTCAATCAAAAGGGCTTAAGATGTCTAGAGAATTAAAAAGAAAAAATCAAATAGACGACGATAAAATTCCTGTGGAAAAAAATGATGTATATCTTAGGGGAAATGGAAATTATATCTATCATTTTGATTATATAAATAGAGAAAAAAATATAGCTAAAGGGATAGAAATTATAATTTTAAATGAAAATTTTGATGCTATAAAATCTATAGTAACAGCTAGTTCAGGAAGGTATACTAATAAGGGTAACTGGGAATTAGATAGAGCTAATGAAAATAAGATAGTGGAAAAAAAAGTAGTTTATCATGATATTTATACAAATATAAAATTAAAAGATGAACCTAAATTATTTTTGACTCCTAAATATAGAAAAGATGAACTAAGTTTAATAGAATTAAGAAAGGTGTCACAAGTTTTACGAAAAACTGGTGGAGAGTATAGAGAATTTAAAGTGGAATTTCATAAAAGGATAGCTTATCCCTTTGCTTGTGTAATCGTAGGTATTTTAGGTTTGGCATTAGGAAGTAGATATGTAAGAGGTTCATCAGCTATAAATATAGCTTTAAGTATTATTTTAGGATATGCTTACTATATTGTTCAAGCTAGTTTTGAAGCTATAGCATTAGGAGGAATCTTATCGCCTTTCCTTGGAGCATGGATTCCAAATCTTATTTTTATAGGAATAGGGATAGTAGTAATGAATAAAGCAGAATATTAAAAAAAGATAGAAGAGAAAAAAGGAGACAAATTTATGATAATAGAAAGAAAATTAAAAAATGGGATTCCTGTTTTTTTTGATAAGATAGATGAGATACAATCTGTAACTATTGGAATTTTTGTAGGAACTGGATCTAAACATGAAAAAAAAGATGAGTATGGTGTATCTCATCTATTAGAGCACATGATGTTTAAAGGAACTAATAAAAGAACCGCTAAAGAATTATCTGAAGAGATAGACGATATAGGTGGAAATATAAATGCATATACTGGAAAGGAAACTACAGCTTATTATATACAATTATTATCTTCTAGATTAGATGTTGGGATAGATATTTTATCAGATATGTTTTTGAATTCTACTTTTACAGAGGAAAATTTGGAAAAAGAAAAAAAAGTTGTGATTGAAGAGATAAATATGTATGAAGATATTCCAGAGGAAAAAGTTCATGATATAAATTCTATATTTGCAATCTCTGGAGATCAAGCTAATATAGTTTTAGGAAGTATTGAAAGTGTAAATGGAATTAATAGAGAGATCTTGGTGGATTATTTTAATAGAAAATATACACCAGATAATATGGTTATATCTTTAGCAGGAAATATGGATATAAAAAAAGTTATGGATATGTTAGAAGATACAATGGGTAAGATAGAAAAAAAAGAAACTCAAACAAATGAAGAATTTCCTATGACAATAAACTCTGGAGAAAAGATTTTAAAAAAAGATACAAATCAAGTTCATCTATGTATTAACACAAAAGGGATCTCTTATCTAGATGAGGATAGATATAAATACTCTATAATTTTTAATATCTTAGCAGGAAATATGAGTTCTAGATTATTTCAAAAAATAAGAGAGGACCGTGGATTAGCTTACTCAATCTATAGTTATATGTCAAATTTTAAAGAGGGTGGACTATGTACTATATATGCTGGAACAACTTCTAAGGACTATAAAGAGGTAATTAAAATAGTTTTAGAAGAATTTGATGAAATAAAACAAAATAGTGTTACTGAAAAAGAATTAGAAAGATCAAAAAATCAATTTTTGAGTTCAATGACCTTTGGTTTAGAAAATAGTAGATCTCGAATGAGTAGATTAGCAAATTCATATTTAAGCTATGGAAAAATAAAAACAATTGAGAAAACAATAGAAGAGATAGAAAATATAAGTTGTAAAGATATAAAGGAAGTTGCGAATAAAATTTTTTCAAAGGAATATTATTCATATACTATTTTGGGAGACGTTGAATAAAAGAGGAGTTTTTTTATGGAAAAAGTAGAAGTTAAGATAATAAGAGAGGAAGGAGTGATCCTTCCAAAATATATGACACCTGGCGCAGCTGGGATGGATGTATATGCTTATATTGACAAACCTATAACTTTAAATAGTTTAGAGAGACGATTGATTCCTACAGGAATTACCATGGAGATACCATTTGGATATGAAGTTCAAGTAAGACCAAGAAGTGGACTAGCTATAAAATATGGGATCACCTTAGTAAATTCACCAGGAACTATAGATTCAGATTATAGGGGAAAAATAGGAATAATTTTGATAAATTTAAGTTTGGATAAATATACTATAAATCCTATGGAAAGAATTGGACAGCTTGTTCTTCAAAAAGTTTATAAGATGGAATTTAATGAAACAGATGAGTTAGAAAAAAGTGAAAGATCTACAGGTGGTTTTGGTCATACAGGGAAATAGGAATAAATACAGATAGGTGGAAAAAATGAAGAATAATAGAGATATAAGAGTTTTAATAAAAAAAATAAAAAAGATGAGTCATAGAATTTTATTGAATGCACTATTAGTAGCTATAATTAGTGCATTTTCAATATATAGTGCAACTTATACTAGGACTACTTCTTATTTAAAGAAAGATATTATTTGGCTTTTTCTAGGAATAGGAGTATATTTTGTATTTTCTATGATTGATTTTAAGTTATATAGGAGATATTGTAGGCATATTTATGGTATAAGTATCCTCTCTCTATTGGCAGTTTTTGCTTTTGGAGTTAGTAAATTAGGAGCTAAAAGATGGATAGACCTAGGATTTATGAATTTACAACCTTCAGAATTTGCAAAAATATTTATGGTTTTGACATTTTCTGCTCTTTTAGTGAATAGATATAAAACTAATTTTTCAGGTTTAAAAGATGTAATAAAAACTGGAATTCATATTTTACCTGTTTTTATATTGATATTAAAGCAACCAGATCTAGGAACTGCACTTACATTACTAGCAATATTTGGAGTATTAATATTTGTTCATGGGATAGATTTTAAAACGATAGTTATAATGCTTGGAAGTTTAATTGCTTTTGTTCCTTTTGCTTATTTTTTTCTTTTAAAAGAATATCAACAAACAAGGATTTTAACATTTTTAAATCCTGAAAAAGATCTTTTAGGAAGTGGATGGAATGTAACTCAATCTATGATAGCAGTGGGTTCAGGAGGGTTATTTGGGAAAGGTTTATTTCAAGGAACTCAAAGTAAACTCAAATTTTTACCTGAGTCTCATACAGATTTTATAGGTGCTGTTTTTTTAGAAGAAACAGGGTTTATAGGAGGAGTTGTGTTGGTAACTTTATATTTTTCATTGATCTATAATATAGTTAGGATAGGAAATAATTCTAACGATGAATATGGTAGATTAATTTGTTATGGAGTAGCAGCTATAATATTTTTTCATACTACAGTAAACTTAGGAATGATAATAGGAATTATGCCAGTAACAGGATTACCACTTCTTCTAATGAGTTATGGAGGAAGTTCCTATATATTTACCTTTATGATGTTAGGGATAGTTCAGAGTGTAAAAGTTCATAGTGATAAATATTAATCGGATATTATAAAAAATAAATAAGATAAAATAGTTAAACTTTAGAAATGATTTTAATTTTTTAACTTTTTTAGTTGACTATTAGTTTCCTTTTTTTCTTTCTCATCTTGAGGAAATTAGTGAAATATGATAAAATATTAAATAAATATCATATAAAAAAAGAGGTAGTTATGAAAAAATTATTTGAAAGTAATAATTTGAATTATGAAGAAATTTCAAATATGATATCTAATGGTTCTCTAATAATCTATCCAACTGACACAGTGTATGGATTAGGTTCTAGTATTGAGAATAAAGAAGCATTAGATAAAATTTATACAGTAAAAAATAGAGATAAAAAATTTCCACTGATAGCTCTTTTGAGTGATAAAAAATATGTTGAAAAAATAGCTCTAATAAATGAGATAAATAGAGAAAAAATAAAAAAATTAATGGAAAATTTTTGGCCAGGAGGGCTAACAATAATTTTAGATAAAAAGAGTATAATTCCCTCTAATATGGTATCTAATGGTAATAGTATAGGGGTAAGGATTCCAAATCATAAAATCTCCATAAAAATTATAGAAAGTTGTGGTGGAATATTAGCTACTACTAGTGCGAATATATCTGGGGAACCTAGTCCTAGATCGTACAATGAACTTAGTGAAAATATAAAATCTAAGGTAGAGATAGTAGTAGATGATGATGGGATACTTAAAGGGGTAGAGTCAACTATAATCGATATGAGAACTACTCCTAAGATATTACGGGAGGGTCACATCGCACGAATAGTCATAGAAAAAATAATCGGGAAAGTAAAATAATGGAGGGAATATGAAGGCACAAAATATGAATGATATGCAAATGAAAAATATGTCAGGTATGATGGGTATTCAAAATGCTATGCAAAGAATTGGAAAAGGAAAAAGAAAATATACAGTAAAAATTTCTAAGCATAATAAAAAGTTTTTAGGAAAATTTGTAGAGGAAATTCAAAAACAAATGGGTTCTGAAAATAATCCTCAAATGAAAGGTGTTTTAAATTTTTTAACATATTTAAAAGTCGAATGTAATAAAAAAACTACAACTGAAATTAAAATGAGTTTTGATGAACTAGAATTTTTGAAAAAAATGGTTATAGATTCTGTTAAAGGAATGGAAGGTATGACTTATAAATGGTATCAAATTATTAATAAATTAATGGTAAAAACAATGATTAGATCTAATAGAAGTTTATTAGAAGAATTAAAATAAATAGAAAACTAAAAAAGATGACTCTTGTAATTTATAAGAATCATCTTTTTTTATTGATTAAATTTACATTTTTACTTGTTTTATTACGTCTATGATTGTTCCATCTCTATATTCAACAATTCCTACTATAGTGTCTAAATACTCAGGTTTATTACCTTTAGCAGTAAGATGTTCTATCTTATCTTTTAATTCCTCTATAGAAATTAAATTTATCTTATCTTTTAAGATCTTGATTAAATCTGTTCTTTTAGGATTTATACAGATACCTCTTTCTGTTACTAATATATCTATTGTTTCTCCAGGAGTAACAACATTTGTAACTTTATCTACTACGATAGGGATTCTCTTTCTCATAGTGGGAGCAACTACAATCGTTAATTTGGCTCCAGCAGCTGTATCTGGAGCTCCTCCTAGTGCACCCATAATCATTCCATTTGATCCTGTTAAAGAGTTAATATTGAAGTCAGTATCTATCTCTGTAGCCGATAGTACCATTATATCTAGTTGGTGAGCAGAACAAGCCTTGTTATGAGGATTAGCATATGTTGATGCTGACATCTCTATATGGTTTGGATTTTCAATAAGTGATCCTACTGCTGCACTGTCTAATGTTTGTATATCTAATATAGCTTTAAAAAGTCCATCTTTCATTAAGTCAACTAAGTAGGCTGTTGAGCCACCAGCTGCAAATGATCCTGTTATGTTATTATTTTCCATGTGATTTCTTAAAAATTTACAGACAGCTAAAGAAGCTCCTCCAGACCCTGCTTGAAATGAAAAGCCTTCCTTTACTATTCCTGATTGGATAAGTACATTAGCTGCTTTTTCTGCAATAAGTAATTCCAAAGGATTTTTTGTAACTCTAGTTGCTCCTGTAGCTATCTTACTAGGATCACCTATTTCATCTACTTCAACTACATAATCTACGTCAGACATAGATATGGATATATTATTCAATGGAAAAGGAACTAAATTATCTGTAATAGCTATCACTTTTTCTGCATATTTAACATCCACAAGTGGATATCCTATAGCTCCAAATGCACTTTTACCTTCCATACCGTTTAGGTTACCCATAGGGTCACATGCAGGTGCAGCTA
>AYRG01000200.1_pt1 | contig 12112 bp, 12 predicted proteins | sample 183771 | NCBI WGS metagenome assembly AYRG01 (sample SAMN02391472, study PRJNA226580) | bioreactor metagenome | isolation source: day 33 sample from continuous culture bioreactor with low C:N ratio... | place: Germany: Bremen
CTGCTCCCATCTCCATAGCCTCTGCTGCTTGAGATGGTTTTCCAATTCCTGCATCTACTATGATTGGGAGATCTATATTTTCTATCATTATCTCTATAATTGATTTTGTCTCAATTCCACGATTTGATCCTATAGGTGATCCAAGGGGCATAACTGCTGCTGCTCCAGCTTCTTTTAATTTTTGTCCTGCTATTAGATCTGGAACCATATATGGCAAAACTATAAATCCTTCATCTGCTAGGATTTTTGTTGCTTTTATAGTTTCTGCATTATCTGGCATAAGATATTTCATATCATTTATTACCTCTATCTTAATAAAATTTCCACAGCCTGCTGCTCTTGCTATCCTTGCTATTTTTATAGCTTCCTCTGCATTTCTAGCTCCAGAAGTATTAGGTAACAAAGTAATATTTTTGGGAATATAATTTAATATATTCTCATCACTATTATTAAAATTTACCCTTCTAAGTGCCATGGTCATTATCTGTGATCCACTCTCTGTTAACATCTTTGGTATCTCATCTTTAGAAGAAAATTTTCCTGTTCCCGTTAACAATCTGCTTTCAAATTCAACTCCACCTAATATTAATTTATCCATTACTATCCTCCCGATACAAAATATAAAACTTCTACGCTATCTTTTATTTCCAAGTTACTAGTTGACCAAAATTTATTTTTTACTATCTCATCATTATGCAAAACTACCACACCATCACTATCGATATTTAAACTTTTCACTAAGTCATAGATATTTTTTGCATCTACTTCTTTTATCACACCATTTAAAATTATTTCCATCTATCCTCCTATAATTTTTATATAATAAAAAAACCGCATACCCACAGGTATACGGTTATAAATTGCTTTTAAAAAAAATATAATCTACTATTAATTTTATAAAAAAACTCCGCTTTCCTACGCTAGTGCTAACTAGATTCAGGTTCAAAGGGTCAGTAATTTAATACTTCTCAGCCACATGGCTCCCCCAGCTTTCTATTCAATTGTCTTTTTCTTATCTCAAATGTAGTCTATATCCTTTTTCTTTTTTTGTCAATTTTTTTCTTTTAATTTTATAATTTTTTTCTATCTATCATATTTTGATATATTTCCATTGAAATATTTCCACTTCCTATATCTATCCCTGGTCTATTAAGCCCATGAAAATCAGAGCCACCTGTTAATAGAAGATCTCTTGTTTTAGCTATCTTTAATAATTTTTTTCTTTTCTTTGGATCTATATTTGGATAATATAGTTCTAATCCATCTAACTTATTCTCTACTAACATATCTATTATATTTACCACTGTATCATCTGGATGAGATATAAGATGAGGATGAGCCAAAATAACTATAGCTTCATTAGCTTTTAATTTTTTTACTACCTCGACCATATCAACTCCTACTTTAGGAATATATGCAGGCTTTCCATCTCCTAGATATCTATCAAAAACTTCATCCATAGTAGATGCAAAACCTTTTTTTATTATCATCTTAGCTATATGAGGTCTCCCTATTACATTTCCAAGAGCTTCCTCTTTCACTTCATCTAAACTTATTTCAATTCCTAAGGTACTTAATTTTTTTAAGATCTTTAAAGTTCTGTTATGTCTTTTTCCTTGTAAATTCTTTAACCAATCTAAAAATTCTTTGTCCTCTAAATTTAAAAAATATCCCAATATATGAATATCTTTATCTAAAAAATTTGCCGATACCTCTATCCCATTTACAAAAATTATTTCTTTTTTTTCTGCCTCTTTTCTTCCTTCTTCTAAACCGTCTATATTATCATGATCGGTAATAGCCATTACCTCTATATTATTTTTTTTAGCTCGTTCTACTAGCTGTGTTGGAGTCAATGTTCCATCTGAAAATGTAGAATGCATATGCAAATCTATCATAAGTTTCCCCCTTTAATGCTTCATCTTTTCACAAATCTCTTTCAATTCATCATCTATATAAATCATATCTAATAGATCTTCTATCCATGGATATCTATCTTTATTTTCTAACTCAGAAATAATATGAATTGCTGTAGCTTTCACTGCAATCTCCTCACTCCATATTGCATTATTTAAAAATCTCAAGTCATACTCAGTGGCTTTATCTAAATTTTTTATTGTATTTTTACATTCATCACATATATGTACACACCTTTTTAAATCAGCTTCTTCATCAGTTTTTCCAACTTCATATACACTGAGACTCCTATTAGATTCTCCACACAGTTCACAAGTTGATTTAGATCTTCTTACTAATCCCTTCCCAAATTCTGGCACATTATTTTTCCTTGCTTTACTTATACCTTTCCACTTAGCCATGACTCTATCTCCTTTTTATTTTTATATTTCCAACTATTATTATATCATAAACAATATAAAAAAATTAGTGTTTTTATATAAAACGAAATAAAATATGAGACAAATCATTATTTAATTAAGATAATATTTTATGTTATTTTTTTTATATCCTTGACAGTATCTAGACTACTATGAGAAAATTTATATTAATACAATAATAACAGGAGGTAGTTTAATGTTTAACACCAATGAATATTTTGATGGTAAAGTAAAATCTGTTAGCTTTAATAATAATGAGGGACCCGCAACAATAGGGGTTATGGCTCCAGGTGAATATAAGTTTGGAACATCTAAGAAAGAATATATGACTGTTACTTCTGGAAAGATGACAGTAAAGTTACCTAATACTGAGGAGTGGCAAGAGATCACAACAGGAAATACCTTTGAAGTAGAAGCAAATAGTTCATTTTTAGTAAAAGTAGAAGATGAAATTTCATATCTTTGTCTGTATAGATAATAGATGAAAATAAAAAAATGTCTATTCCCTTTGGATTAGACATTTTTTTATAAATATTAAATAATTTAAAAAGATATTTTTATTATTTTATCAATTCAATTTATAACCAATTCCTCTAACATTTTCAAGAAATTCGTTGAGTAAAGGAATCTTTATCTTTAATCTTCTGACATATACATCTATAGTCCGATTACCTTCAAAATATAAATCATCCCAAACATTTATATATATTTTTCTCCTTGTAAGTACAATATTTATATTTTTCATAAAATATAAAAGTAACTTAAATTCTGTTTTTGTAACCTTAATTAATTGATTTTCATATGTAATCACTTGGGAATTAGGATCGATACTTATAGTTTTATAGATATAAGTATGTTCAAATGACATAAAATTTCTACTTGCAGCTTTAATCCTTAATTTTAATTCTTCGGGATTGAATGGCTTTTTTAAATAATCATCTGCACCATTTTTAAATCCTTCTATAACGTCTTCAGTATTAATTTTAGACGTAAGAACTATAATATAAGGTGTCCCATAAACATTAGGATTCGACTTTATTTTTTTACTAATCTCATAACCATTTATGTCAGGTAGATTTATATCTAAGAGTATAAAGTCAACAGTATTATTAGCTAAATAATTTAAACCAGTAGTTCCAGATGAAAATCCTAAAATATTATAACCTTCTTTTTTTAAAATCGATATCAGTAGATTTCTAGTCGACATACTATCTTCTACAACTAAAATATTCATTATTTTTCACCTCTCTTAGTTGAAAATTTATTATCTTTATAAGTTTTATTCCTTCTGAATAAAGGGATTCTATAATTTCTATACTTAAATTTTTAGAACTTATCTCTCTAAAAATTTTAACGATTTTTTCTGTTCTCAAATCTCCCAATATTCCACAAATTTTATGAGAGAGTTTTTTTATTTGATCAATATCCCTATCATTTATAGCTGTTTCTAGGTCTTTTAAAACTTTTTTATAAGAATCCAGGTATGTAGTTACAAGAACAAAAAAAGTATCTTTTCCATAAAGAGTTTCTAAAAACTTAATATCAATTAGATCATTTGAAAGATATTTAAGAACCAAAGTTTTTAAATCTTCAAAAATAATTGGTTTTGAAATATAATCATCCATTCCGTTTGATAGACATTTTTCCTTATAACCGCTATATACATTTGCAGTTACTGCAATAATCGGAATATCTATTTTTTTCTTCCTTATGATCGAAGTAAGCTCAAAACCATTAATTTCTGGAAGTTGAATATCCATAAATATTAAATTATAATTTTGTTTATTTTTTAATTTTTCTAAAGATTCATAACCATTTTTAGCATGATCAGCACTTACTCCTAATTCTTTTAAATAATGAATTAAAACCTTTGCATTTATAAGATTATCTTCTACAATAAGAACTTTTTTGTTTAAATTTATTTGATTTTTCTTGTAGTTTTTAACTTTTACTTGTTCAAATTTTAATAAATCATTTTGAAATAGTGGGGTTTTAAAAGAATAATTTATTTTTAATGACTCAAAAAAATCTAAATTTTTATATGATTTAGTTAAAATTTTAATTTTTTTATAATCATTTTGAGAAATAGATTTTAAAAAATAATTTTTATGTGTCATAAATATCATTTCTGAAACAATAAACTTTATATTTTTATCAATAACAATATCTTCAAAAAATTCTTTGAACTCAGAAAAGTCAGAAAAATTTATATATGAAATATTATAACCAGTAAGCATTTTATTAACATGCTTTACTATAGCTTTATCACTATCAACAATAATATAAAAATTTTTAGTATTAAAATTATAATTCTTATTATCACTTACTTTTAACTTTAATTTAAAATAAAATATGCTTCCCTTTCCAAGACGACTTTTAAAATAAATATCACTTTTCATGGAGAGTAAAAATTTTTTTGAAATACTTAATCCTAAACCAGTACCGCCATATTTTCTACTATAAGAATCATCTAATTGTGTAAAACTTTCAAATAATTTAATCTTCTTCTCTTGAGAAATTCCAATTCCAGTATCAATCACAGAAAAAATAACCCTACATCCTTCTTCACTTAAATTTTTTAACATTTTTACTTTAACTATTATTTCTCCATTAGGAGTAAATTTAATAGCATTGTTTATTAAATTAATTAAAATTTGCTTTATCTTTTGATAATCACCTCTAACTTGATTGGGAATATTTTTATCAAAATAAAAATAAAGTTGTACGTTTTTTTCTTGAATAGAATTTGAAAAAAGCTCACTAATTTCTTTTAATAATTGAATAATATTAAAATCTATTTCTAAAAGTATCGTTTTTTTTGCTTCAATTTTACTAAAGTCTAAAATTTCATTAACTATATGTAAAAGATGTTTTGCACTATTTTCAATTATATTTAATTTTATCTTAGTATTATTTGTCTCTTGAAGAAGATCTACTTTTACTATATCTGTCATTCCTATTATTTCATTTAATGGTGTCCTAATTTCATGACTCATGTTTGCTAAAAATTTTCCTTTTATCTCATTACTTTTTTCAGCTTCAGTTTTTAAATCTTTTAATTTTTTTATTAATGATTTCCATTTTATTAAAATAAAAATTGAAAGAAAAAGAAATATTATTAAAACAAAAAATGAAAATTTAATGAGGTTATTTCTATTTACAAGGATAAAAAAATCACTCTGGTTAAAAAAATCAACCCGCTCTGAAAGATTTCGATAAAATATGTTATATCGATTTAAATGTTCATCATTAAAAGAATAAAAGGAACTAAAAAGTCTAACATCATTATCTTTAATATTAAAAATATTATTGTTAAGTATGTTTATGATTTGTTGACCTTTCATAAAAAAATCTTCTCTAAACACCACAGAATACTCATCTCTTAATGGTAAATTAAAAGCATAAACAGGATTATTAAGAGATGCAATCTTATTCATAATAGCTTCATCTTTAATCTCTTTTACAAGTAAAAGGCCATCTTTAGAACTCAGTAAATCAAGTAATGCTAGTCCAATTTTATCTTCTAAATATATCATTTCAAATTCAACATGTGGATATTTTTTTTTTAGTTTTATTAAATCATAAAAACTGATCTCTTGAATATATAATTTTTTTAAATACGGTTGAATTCGAAGGATATTCTCAATAAAGTATTCAACGTTATTTTCGGTGACATTTACAAATGATTGAATAGAACTCCTACTAGTGATAGTGATATATTTACTTTTTTTAAATACTTTTTCAAAATCATAAGTTCCAAATGGATTAACATTAATAATATAATCAAATTTAATATCTTTATATTTTAAAAGTAGAAATTCATGTATATTTTTTTTATATTCTTTAGTTGAATTAAAATCAAAATCAAGATATTCAATATAAACATTTTGTTTTAAATTTTTATTAGAAATAATACCTTTAATAATTTGATCACTTTCATAGATACTTTTTAAATGATAGTTAAGAACTAAAATATTTTGTCCATAGACAGAAAAACTAAAAATAACAAAAATAAAAATTATCATTTTATTTTTCATTTTATAACTCCTTTCGTTGAAATTGTTAAAAAAAATAACAAAATGTTTGTTTTTTTAAAAATTAACACTTTATTAACAATTTATACTCTATAATTATAGCACAATATAATTATAGAACATAAATTGTATTGAATAAAATAATTTGGAGGAATAAAATGAAATCAAAAATTTTTAAAATCTTAGGATCTTTATCATTGCTCATCGCTTTTATAGGTTGTGGGCAGGAAAAAGAAATAGAAAAGGTAGAAAATTATCCGAGCAAAAATATAGATGTAATTGTGGCTTATAAAGCTGGTGGAGGTACTGACCTTGGAGCTAGAGTACTTACAAAAGAAGCGGCAAATAAATTTGAACATTCTTTAGTTATAATAAACAGACCAGGAGCAGATGGACAACTTGGATTTACAGAACTTGCCAAAGCAAAACCTGATGGATATACAATAGGATTTATAAACTTACCAAACTATGTTTCCATCTCATTAACAAGAGATGCTCAATTTGACAAAGATAGTATAGTTCCAATTATCAACTATGTTTATGATCAAGGAGTATTTGTAGTTAGAAATGATAGTAAATGGAATACGATAGAAGAATTTATAGATGATGCTAAAAAAAATGTTAATGAATTAACTATTTCAAATAATGGTACAGGTGCTTCTAATCATATTGGAGCTGCAGAATTTTCAAAATTAGCAGGAATAAAAGTAAAACATATTCCTTTTGGTGGATCATCAGATATGTTAGCAGCTCTTAGAGGTGAACACGTCGATGCGACAGTTGCGAAAATTTCTGAAGTAACTAGTCTTGTAAAATCAGGAGAATTAAAAATATTAGCTTCATTTACAGATAAAAGATTAACTAACTTTAAAGATGTTCCTACATTAAGTGAAAAAGGATATGAGGTAATATTTGGTTCTGCCAGAGGATTAGCTGCTCCTAAAGGAACTTCAGATGAAATAGTAAAAATATTACACGATAAGTTTAAAACTGTAATGGAATCAAAAAAACATCTTGATGCAGCTAAGGTAGCTAATCTTCCTATCTATTATATGGGAAGCGAAGAATATAGAACATTTATTGATAACCAAGAAAAATCTTTAAAAGTTTCTTTGGCAGAACTAGGTTTTATAAAAAAAAGTAAATAAAAAAAGGAGTAATTAGATGGAAAAAAAAGGAAGTTTATTATTGTGTGCTATATTCTTAATGATTTCAACTGTATATGCTTATTCTATTAGAAGTTTATCTACAGATGATGCAATTTATCCTAAATTTATAATGTATCTATTATTAGGATTAACTATTATGTTAATATTAGAAGTTTTACTTTCAAAAGGAGATGAATTTAAAGTTAAACTTTTTGAAGAATTTGCAACAGCTCAGTTTTTTACTGTTTTAATAGCAGGTATATCATATATAGTTCTAATAAATATACTAGGATATTTTATTTCAACTTCATTATTTATGATTACTACTCTTATATTGTTAAAAAATAAGAAAAAATCATCTATAATTGTCACGCTTATATTTTGTATTTTTTTATTTTTGATATTTAAATTGTTTTTAGGAGTCCCAGTACCTACAGGAATTATTTTTTAAAAAAGGAGTAAATAATGAGTGAAATTTTACATGGTTTTATAAATGCAGTGATGCCTATCAATCTGCTGGCATCATTAATAAGTGTTGCAGTAGGAATAGTAATAGGATCATTACCAGGATTATCTGCAGCAATGGGTGTTGCTTTGTTAATACCATTAACATTTGGAATGAGTACAGAAACAGGATTAATAGTTTTGGCAGGAGTATATTGTGGAGCAGTATTTGGTGGCTCCATCTCGGCTATATTGATACATACACCGGGAACTTCATCTGCTGCTGCAACAGCCCTCGATGGTTATCAATTAACTTTGAAAGGTAAAGCTAAAAAAGCTTTAAATACTGCTGTCGTAAGTTCATTTGGTGGAGCTATGATAAGTGCAGTAGCATTATATATGTTTGCTCCTCCCTTAGCAAAATTAGCATTAAAATTTGGTCCAGCAGAAAACTTTTGGCTTTCAATATTTGGGCTTACAATTATAGCAGGTGTTAGTTCTAAATCAGTTATCAAAGGATTACTCTCTGGAGCATTTGGACTAGCATTATCAACTGTAGGTATGGATCCAATGAGTGGTGCATCTAGATTTACTATGGATTCTATATATCTTTTAGATGGCTTACCTTTTACAGCAACTTTAATAGGTCTATTCTCTATGTCACAAGTTTTTATTTTGTCAGAAAAAAAATTAAAAAAATCTTTAAGGAAAGTAATTAATGATGGTGATGAAGAAGGACTTTCACTCAAAGAATTAAAGTTGATATTGCCTACAATATTAAGATCGGGAGTGATAGGAAGTGTCGTTGGAATACTTCCAGGAGCCGGTGGAACAATAGCAGCATTTATAGGATATGATGCTGCCAAAAAAATGTCTAAAAATAAAGATCAATTTGGAAAAGGATGTATAGAAGGAGTTGCAGGTCCGGAAGCAGCAAATAATGCTGTAACAGGTGGATCATTAATTCCTACTCTAACTTTAGGAATCCCTGGAAATTCAGTTACTGCAGTTTTAATGGGTGGTCTTATAATTAAAGGATTACAACCAGGCCCAGACTTATTTACTATTCACGGAAAAATAACTTATACTTTTTTTGCTGGCTTTATAGTTGTTAATATATTTATGCTTTTCTTAGGTTTATTTGCTTCTAAACATTTTGCAAAAATATCTAAAGTACCAAATAGTATCTTAATCCCTATGATATTTGTTCTAAGTGTAATAGGTTCATACGCTATAAAAAATTCTATGTTTGATGTAATTATTATGTTTGTGTTTGGTATAATTGGATATTTTGTAAAAAAATTCGGATTGAATGCCGCTGCAATAGTACTAGCATTAATAATTGGTCCTATAGGAGAAGAAGGTTTAAGAAGAGTTATTTTAATGTATCCAAATAATGTTATTGGTCAACTTTTTAGTAGCCCAATAAGCATTGTTCTTATAACTATAAGTTTATTATCATTGGCATCGCCAATAGTAATGGGAATATTAGAAAAACGTAGTAATAAATAGTAATTATTTAAAGAAGTTTTGTAATGATTTTTTTACAAAACTTCTTTTTTATAAATATTAAAAATTTATATTATATTTTAATCAATCTAAAATAAGAGGTGATATTATGAAATTTGTAACCGAAATGCACGGAATAAATTTATATGAATTTATGCTTCGAATATTTATAGCTTGTGTAGTTGGTAGTTTATTCGGATTAGAGAGAAAAAGTAGAGGAAAACCTGCAGGAATGAAAACTAATATGTTGGCTTGTGTAGGAGCAACAATAGTTTCAGTAATACAACTTCTCATATCTAATAAAACATCTGAAATAGGTCTTGAATTAGATATGGTAAATTTAAAAGCTGACCCTACAAGATTAACAGCCCAAGTTATATCAGGGTTAGGTTTTTTAGGTGCCGGTGTAATTATGACAGGAGGAGATAAGGTAAGAGGTCTTACTACTGCTGCAACTCTTTGGTTAGTGGCAATATTAGGAATAGGAATAGGTTATGGCTTTTATTATTTAATACTTCCAGCTTCTCTCATGATATTATTTTTATCATATTTAACAAAAAAATTTGAAACAACATTTATTGAAAAAAGAAAAATAAAAAAAATAATCTTAGAGTATAAACAAAATGAAAAATTAGAAAATATAATTAAAGAAATTACGAAAGAAAAAGATATAAAAATATTAGTAGACAAAAAAATAAGTGAAGTAAGTGATGAAGAACATATTCTTGTCAAAAAAGTAATCCATTTTTCCTTACCTAAATATGTAAACTCAAAATATTTTTTTAATATTATCAAAAAATTTGATTCTGTAATAAAACTTACAAAAATAAATTAAAAAAAAAATAAGGTAATAGAAATTTCCTACTACCTTGTTTTTTTCTAACTTTGTAAAATTTAAAGATTAAATATCCATAAAATCAGGTTTATTATTTTTGTTCTATCTTTTCAATTATTTTTTCTAATTCTTCATCCATATAAACCATATCTAATAGATCATCTATCCATGAGTATCTCCCTTGAATCTGTTTTATAAGATCTATTGCTGTAGCTTTTACTATATTTTCTTCACTCCAAATAGCATGATTTAAAAATCTCAAATCATTTTCATCAGCTTTTTTTAATCTCTCTATCGTATCCATACAAGTATCACAAATATGAATACATCTATCAAAATCAGGTTCTACTTCTATCTTCCCCACTTCAAAAATATTTAATTTTTGACCTGTTTCACCACATAATTCACATGTAGATTTAGATCTTCTTACCAAATTTTTTCCAAATAGCGATACCTTACTTTTTCGGTCTTTTGCTTCATCATATCCTCTAGCCATAAATATAATCTCCTTTTTATTTTATCTTTTTATTTTTATTTTTTTCTCTAAAAACATCAAAACCAAAGCTATAAAAGTTAATGTCGAGAAAAATCCATATATATATATTGCTCCATAATATTCTATAATCACCCCTGAAACATATTGAACAAAAACTCCTCCTAAGGAACCTGCGGCCATAAATATTGTTATTGCTGTTCCTAAAGTATTTTTTTCCACAATACTTCGAATAAATAGATTTGCTCCAGCAAAAAATAAACCTACAGAGGCACCTTGAGATAAAAAAGTTGATGTTATTATAGAGGGTTTAGGAAATAAAAAATATCCTCCCCATCTTATAGTTACACATATGATGGCTAAAATAACTACAAACTCCACTCCTTTTTTTTCTATTAATCTTGTAGAAATTCCCATAAAAGGTACCTCACTTAGGGTCATTAAAAAAATAGTAGTTCCTAGTAACGCCATAGATCCACCTATCTCCTTAAAATAAATAGCAAAATAACTATTATGTCCATTATTAGTTCCTAAAAATAACATAGCAACAACTACAAAAATAATATATCTTTTATTTTTAAAAAGTTTTTTTAAATCCACTTTCTCATGATCTTCATGTAAGTTATTAGTTATAACAGGTATTTTTAAAATAATTATCCCTGTTATAATTGAAACAATTACTGAAAGATATAAAAAAGAAGAAGCTCCAAATATTTCTATAACTTTTCCTGACACTAAAGCTCCTACAGCAAAACCAATAGACCCCCACAACCTTATCTTTCCAAATGCATAATCAGTCGATAAAGTCACTATATCCATAAGGGGCATCCCAGAAAAAACTACTATTGCATATATAGCATATAATATTAATATTCCAATAAATGAATTTATAAAGTTCATGAGTAATAAAACAATGAGAAGAATTCTAGCTAGTATTGTCAATATTTCTTTAGATTTATTTGTTTTATCATTAATATATCCTAAAAATGGTTGAAAAGACATTGCTAAAAGAGATCCTATGGCAAAAATCATTCCTGACTGCTCCCCTGATATATTTATTATACTAAAAAATTGAGAAAAATATATTAAACTAGCACCTAAGCCAAAATAAAATGAAAAATAAAACAATATATAGATTAACACAGCCTTCCTCCTTGATTTTTATTTAAAATTGTTTTCACTCTGATTATATCATAATATACCCTAAAATCTATTATTTAAACTTAATTACTGTAATTTTGGCATAAAATAAAGCCACTGAGTGACCCTTTAAGGCTATTTCTGATACCACTAAGGCTACTTTTGAGCCTTTT
>AYRG01000202.1_pt1 | contig 12052 bp, 13 predicted proteins | sample 183771 | NCBI WGS metagenome assembly AYRG01 (sample SAMN02391472, study PRJNA226580) | bioreactor metagenome | isolation source: day 33 sample from continuous culture bioreactor with low C:N ratio... | place: Germany: Bremen
CATACCTACTCCATTATCTTTGAAATATATATATATATATTTATCTTTTCGTTCACTATAAAGTTCGATTTTTCCAAAATTAGGAGTAAATTTTATAGCGTTTGAAAGGATATTTCGAAAAATGGCTTCTACCATATTCTTATCAGCTAAGATAAAATGTTTATCTGAAATATAATTTGAAAATTTAATATTTTTAGATTCTAAACTTAATTTTAAGATTTGATATGCAGAAGTAGTAGGATCGTTTACCTTAACTTTCATAGGAGATGGAATAGCATATCCTCTTTGTATCTTAGACCATTCCAATAAATTTATCAAAAGAGCATTTATTCCTTGTATAGAATCATTTAGTGAATAGATCAATTTTTTTTTCTTTGCATCATCATAAGAATCATATTTTCTAGTTAAGATACTAAAAATTCCAGTAATTCCAGTAAATGGACTTTTTAAATCATGAGCTAATATAGATATAAACTTATCTTTAGTTCTATTATTTTCAATTAATTTTTCATTTTGTAGTTGTAATTTTTTTTCATAGAATTTACGTTTATTTGTTTCCTTTGAAATAGTCCATATAGTGATAGAAAGAGTCAAAAATATAAATAAACTAAGAGATCTATATCCATACAAAAAATGTTTTTTCATATTAATTATCTTTATTTTAGGGACTTTGATAACTAATCTCCAAGTAGAATTTATATCTTTGTCAAAATCAACTTTGGGGAGAAGTTTTTTTAAATCTATTGTGTCAAAAGTATATAAAATATTATCTTTAAAGATAGAATCACTATTAGGATTTAATGATAAAGATTCGTTTTTTTTGAGGATATTGTTAATTTTATTGTCATTGTCAAGATTAAAGAAATAAAAATTTCCTTTGGATACTAAATTTTGAGAGTAATATTTTTTTAAAATATTATCAAGAAAAATTTGATTTCCATAGAGGGAAACTGTTCCTAAAAAAAGTTTATTTTTTCCAAAAATAGGAGCCATAATATTAATTGCAGAATTATTACTGTAGTTTCCTAATGTATGAAAAGTTATTTTTTTAGTATTTTTAATCAAAGGTTGCTCAGAAAATTTATCTTCAAGATATTCACTAATTATTATATCATCTTTATTATTTTTTACATATCCAGCAAAATATTTATCTTTTATTTCGAGATAGTCTTTTAAAAAAAATGGATTTTTTCTTAAATTAGATCTATCATATAGAAGTAATTTTATTTGTGAAGATTCAGACAAAAAACGAATATCATCTACATAGTCAAGAAATTCTTTTTCGATATCTTTTTTTATTAAGTTTAAAATCATTTTTTTTTCAGACTTTAGTTTAGCTATATTTTGTGTAACATTTAGCTGATATAAAAAAAAGATAAATAAAAAGAAAGGAATTAGACTTTTTCCTAATAAAAGTAGGTAAGATTTGAATATTTTAATTTTTAACATAGTCATTTTACCTCCTTTTTTAAGTATTCTATACTATATTAGCACAATTCGTATAAAATCTCAACGTTTCAGTGGAGATAAAATTAATGATTATGATGTTCTAACCCTTGAAGAATTATATTTTTAACATGATTATCGTTTAAGGAATAATATACAACTTTACCTTCTTTTCTATTTTTTAAGACTCTATTTTCTCTTAAAATTTTAAGTTGGTGGGAGATTGAAGAGTGGGTCATATCGAGGGTATTTGCAATATCACAAACACACATCTCTTCATCTAAAAGAATGGTAATTATTTTGAATCTTGTTTTATCTCCTAAAATTTTAAAAAATTTAGCAGTCTGTTCTAATGAAGAAAGACCTTCTAATTTTTTTTTTGCTTTATCTACCCTGGCTTCATTGATTGAGACACATCTACAAATTTCCATAATTAATCCTTTATAATTACAAATTTATCAGAAGTTATCTCCTTGATAATAGATGTAAATTCCAATTTATTATTCATAATAAGAGGGAGAATAATTTGTTTTTTATCATGGGTAATGATATCTAAACAAGCTTCTAATTTTTTACTTTTAGGAGCGACCATCTTACGAAGTTCAATTAATTTTACTTTATCTAATTCAACGGTAAATTGTTTATTAATTAATTGTTTATTAATTACATCGATCTCTATCTTATAGGCAAAGGACATCTTTATATTATAAAGACCAAATAAGACCATGAGGAGAGATAAAATAAAACCAATTAAATTACCTCCATTAGTTTTAAGCATCCAAAATTGGAATCCTCCAATAAGTGTAATAGGGATACCTGTTCCCATCCAAACTATTTTTTTTGTAAAGTTTAATCCAAATTTATATTTATCTTTTAATTTTATATTTGTATTCTCTAATTTTTTTATAAAATCATCATAAAATAACATATTTTTACTCCTTATATTCTTAGATATTAATATAGAGTGTAGATAATTTCTACACTCTATAAAAAATTTACTTTATAATATCTTTTAACTCACTATCTTTAAAATCTAAGTTATGAACAGAATTGATATATCTAATAGTTTTAGTTTTTCCTCTAATTAATAGAGTTTGAGTTCTAGCTATATTTTTTTTCCTACTAACACCTGTTAAAAGATCTCCATCGGTAATTCCTGTAGCAGCAAAAATAACTTCATCATCTTTTACTAGATCATCGATAGTAAAAACATTAGAAATATCTATTCCCATCTCTTGACATCTAGATTTTTCAAAGTTAGAAATTTTATCATTTTCTAAAGAGATTCCTTTTACTTCACTTCTTAATTTTAATCTAGCTTGCATATCTCCACCAAGAGCTTTGATAACAGCAGCAGAGATAACACCTTCAGGTGCTCCTCCAATTCCATATAACATATCTGCGTCAGAATCAATAATAGCAGTCAAAATTGAACCTGCAACATCTCCATCAGGAATAGCAAATATTCTAATGCCCATTTGTTGAAGATCTTTGATTATATTATGGTGTCTAGGTTTATCTAAGATCACTATAACTAATTCTTCTAAAGATTTATTTAAAGCTTTAGCCACATTATGAACATTATCTAAAAGTGGTAAATTAAGATCGATGGCACCACGAGCATCAGGTCCTACAATTAATTTTTCCATATACATGTCTGGAGCTTTTAAAAAACTACCCTTATTTCCAATAGCCATAACAGCTAAAGCATTTCCTTGACCTTGAGCAGTCATACGAGTACCTTCAACTGGATCTACAGCAATATCTACACAGATATCCGTATCATTTCTTAGGCCAACCTTTTCACCGATATATAACATAGGTGCTTCATCAATCTCACCTTCACCAATAACTATCTCACCGTTAATATGGATCTTATTTAATGTGGTTCTCATAGCATCAACTGCTGCTTGATCAGCTGCTTCTTTATCACCTCTACCAACCCATTTTTGTGCTGCTAATGCAGCTGCTTCAGTTACCCTTGCAAATTCGATAGCTAACTCTCTTTTCATTAATCTTGTTCCTCCTCGTATATAACTCTATAAATAATTTCGTTCTTTTTCTTCATATTTAATTTATTTCTTGCAATTTTTTCAATATAATAATGATTATTGGAATTATCTAACTGATAATTTAAATCTTTTATCTGATTTTCTAGTTGATTAGTTTCAGCAGTTATAGTTTTAAATTCATTTTGTAGTTGATCTAATGTTCTGTATCCGCTATAAATTCTTGGAATATAAAGAAAAATTCCTAATATTCCAAGAACAATAAATAAAAAAAATCCATCAATTTTCTTCATTATGTATTCCTTTCTAATTTTTTCATTAGTTTAACAATATATATTCCTAAAAGAAAAATTATAATATTTGTAATGCCCTTAGATAAAGTTAGAGTAAAACCAGGCCAAATTTCCACAAGGGAAGCTACAATAAGACCTATTATAAAATACAGAGTATTATCTCTATAAGCTTTTAAAAGTTTATTTATAATTTTAGCAAAACCGACAATACCTATGAGAGCTCCTATTCCAACAAAGGCAATGGGGATTATCATCTGATTATTTATAAATCCAAGGATATTATAATATTCACCTAACATTACTAAAAGAAGGGAACCAGAAATCCCAGGGATGACCATAGCTCCTCCAGCCAAAGCTCCAGAAAAAATTAATTTTATAATATATCCAATTGTTAATTGATATATATCATTAGAAGTTTTTTCATTACTATAAAAAGATTGAAGAAAAATAAAACTAATCATTAGTAGCAGTCCAAATAAAAACCATAGTTTACCATATTTATTTATTTTTTCATTATCTCTATAGGTTAATACCAATGGAAGAGATCCTATTATTAATCCTAAAAATAAAAAGCTAGTGCCCTCTTTATAATTTTTATAGAGAAGGTCTATTATTTTTGCAAATGCAAGGATACCTATAATAACTCCTATAGATATTTGAAATAAAAATTTAAAGATTTTTATTTTTTTTTCTCTTGAAGAAGTAATGAAATCTCCAATTGATTCCGTAAGTTTTTCATAAACTCCTAAAAGTAAAGCCACAGTCCCACCAGAAACTCCAGGAATGATATTAGCTATTCCAATAAGTGCACCACTGACTATATTTTTAATCACAGTCAACCATCCCCTCAATCTCTTTTATAAAGGACTTTACATCTGAAAAGTCTTTGTACACAGAGGCGAATCTAATATATGCAATCTCATCTAATTTTTTTAATCTTTCCATAACTAGTTCACCTAATTCTGTACTTTCAATCTCGAGATGGTTGGTTTTTCTAATGGTATTTTCAATCTCTTCTACAAATCTTTCTAAAACTTCTAAGTTGACATTTCTTTTGATAACGGCTCTTTCAAGGCCTTTTAAAATTTTATTTTTATTAAAGACCTCTTTTATTTTATTTTTTTTTATTACAAAGATGGGAATGGGTTCTATTTTCTCATAGGTAGTAAATCTTTTAGAACAAACTACACATTCCCTTCTTCTTTTTATAGAGTTATCTATGCTATAAGGTCTACTATCAATAACTTTAGTATCTATAGCACCGCAGTAAGGACATTCCATAAATTACCCCTCTTCTGAACTTATAATATTTAGAATATCTTCTGAGTCTATTGCATTTAAAAGTTTATCTCTAAAATTTTCACTTCTAATTAATCTTGAAATTCTAGCTAAGATCTTAAGATATATACTACTATCACTCAGTGGAGAAGCAAATACAAAAAATAATTGGACATCTTGATTATCTAAAGAATCAAAATTAATTCCTTTGTTACACCTTCCAAAAGCAATAGTTAATTTTTTGGCAAAGTTAGTTTTAGCATGGGGAATAGCCACACCTTTACCAATTCCAGTACTTCCTAATGTTTCTCTTTCGATAAGAGCCTGTTCGATAATTTTAGGGTCATCAATAGAGTCTGATGTTCCTAAAAGTTCTGATAACTCTAAAAGAGCTTCTTTTTTATTTTTAGCCTTCAAATCAAGGGAAATCATATCCAAAGTTATATAGTCTGTTATTTTTGCAATATTCATTTGAGCCTCCTAAAAAAATTCTTTAAAATTTATTTTTAAATTTAAATGGTAGTTTATATAGTCCTCTAAGAGTGAAATTATTTTTTTAATATCATCTATAGGAGGATCTAGAGAAACAATAGTGTTTATCTTTTCATCAAACAGATGTATAATTATAATTTTTTGGATTTCACTGAGTCTTCTAGAGATTGGTATATTATTGATTATAGAATTTTCTATATCAAAATATGAACCATCTTTTATATTAAACATAATTCCTTCTTTTTGAATAAGAAGAGCTAAAAAATATCCTAAAAGAAGGTAATTTTTAATAGGTTTATTATTTTTATCTAAAAAACGAAATGAGTTTAAAAGTAATCTATATAGGTCTACCCGTGTTTCATTTTCAACTAAGATGGAATTTAAAATTTCTAATATATGAAAAGAAATATTTATTTTTTCTAGATCTTTTCTAAGATTAAAAAAAGTTTCATTAAGTTCAAAAGAACTTAAAATATAATATTCATCTTTTTTATAAAATATAAAATTAGAAATGGCAAATAAATCAGCTCCATTGAGATGTCTTTTTTTTGATTTTCGAAGACCTTTAATATTGAGGTTGATCCTACCAAAATTTTTAGTAAATAATGTTAATGATCTATCAGCCTCAGAGTGATCAACTTTTTTTATTACTATACCATCACTTTTTAATAATTTCATCGAGAGAAAAATCCTTTTCAGTTAGAGAAATATTTATTTCAATATTTTTGATTATTAATTCTGAAATTTCAATATTTTCATCTAGTATTCTAACATGTGTTGGAAAATTAATCCCATTTATTTTCGAAAAAGATTCAAATTTTATAGTTATCCCATCATTATAGATAATTTTTTGGATTTGGTTATGAGATTTGACTACTTTAAAATCAACATTATGATCATTTGATTTTAGATCACGAATAAATTTTAGTGTATAATTTTCATCTTCATCTATTTTTTGATCTACTGTTTGTTCTAAAAGTGGATAATAGATAGTTTTATGAGTTCCATTATATAGATAGATTTCTCCTTTATTAATAGATGGAGAGATCATTTTTTTTATTAATTTATCTGGTAAACTTGCTAAAACTTCATATTCCTTTGTTTTTTTTCTATTATTTAGATTGGTATTTTCAGTGAATATAGCTTTAAAAGTATTAATTTTTTTTAGTTCATTCTTATCTTCAGCAAATAAACTCAAGCTAAAGATAAAAAGATAAAGGATTAGTTTTTTCATGATTTACCTCACTTTTTTTATAATCATAACATCTTTAAGATTGAAGATATTATAGGGTAATTTTACTGTTATTTGTTTAAACATCTCATCGTCGCTATTGATAGCTGTAATCTCTCCTAAAAAAAGATTTTTATTATAGATATCGCTGATACCAGAAGTAAAGATCTTATCACCTAGATGGATATCTGAATCAGTAACGATATACTCTAAATTAAGTATTTCATTTCCTTGCCCGCTTAAAATAGACAAGGTATTACTATTTTCATCGGTAGCACTTGTATAACTTTGATTAGAAGTAATTAACTCTACTGTAGAGTAATCATCAAAAACCTCCTTGACCCTTCCAACTACACCTAAAGGAGTAGTTACAGCCATGTTTTGTTTTATACCATCGTTTACTCCTTTATCAATAGATATAGTTTCATATGGATTTAGTGAATCAATATAGGAAACTTGAGCAACTATAATTTCATATTTTGTTTTCTTTTTCATTTGAAGTAGTTCTCTTAGATGTTGATTTTCTTCTAAGAGATTATTATTTTCTATGAAAAGATGTTTTTGTTTTTCTATGGTTAATCTTAAAGATTCGTTTTTTTTATTGATCTCTTTGACATAAAAAAAAGTATCAAAAAAATTCTGAAGATTGTTAGTGGTTGTATATATTTTTATTCTAAGGGGTAGTAATAATTTATTAGTTTTAGATATAAGAAGATCAGAACGTAGGAAAGCAATGGTTATAAATAAAGCAACTATTAGAGGCAACCATAATTTTTGTTTAGATTTCTTTTGTTTGAAATTCATCTATATTTTATCTATGATAGAAAGTAGTAACTTAGTGCACCCTATCATATCTTCAATTTTAATAAATTCATCTGTAGTGTGAACTTTACTCATACCTATACCTATATTGATAGAAGGAATTCCTTTTTCATTATAGATATTAGTGTCACTTCCACCACCAGATTTAATAGGCTTATACTCTATATCTATATTTTTACAGGCATCTTCTAAAATTTTTAAAATTTCACTTCCCTCTTCAATTTTAAATCCATCGTACCCCTTTACGATATCTTCCTTAAATTCTGCTCCAAATTTTTTCGCTGTATCTCTAAAGATAGTTTTAGTTTCAATGAGTAATTCGTCTAAAAATTTACCGTCAAAACTTCTAGCTTCATATATCATAGATATACTAGGCATAACAATATTTACAGCTGTTCCTCCAACTACTACTCCAATATTAGAAGTTGTATCTTCATCAACTCTTCCCAATCTTAATTTAGTAATAGCGTGGGATGCGACTACCAATGCATTAATTCCATTTTCTGGTTCTAAACCTGCATGTGCTGATCTACCAATGATCTCAATTTTACCCTTAGCAGCAAAAGGTGCTTGGATAGTGACCGTTCCAGGTTTACCACCTGAATCAATAATTATACCAAAATCAGGAGCATACTTTTCTATATTGAGTTTACGAGCACCTAAAAGACCAATCTCTTCTGCAATGGAAAACACAACAATAATATCAGGATGATCTAGATTATTATCTTTGAGTTGGTTAAGCATCTCTAAGATAGCTGCAATACCAGCTTTATCATCTCCTCCTAAAATAGAATTACCATCGGATTTAATAATTTTATTTTCTATAATTGGTACAACTTTATTGCAGGGCGAAACTGTATCCATATGAGCACTGAATAATATTTTTTTATTTTTAGAACCTTTAGCCTTTAAGATGCCGATAATATTTCCAGAATTACCATTACAACTTTTACCAGCATTATCTTCAATGACTTCAAGTCCAATTTTTTCTAGTTGAGATTTCACATAATCGGCTATAACTCTTTCTTTTAAAGATGGTGATGGGATTTTAACCATCTCTAAAAAGTTATCTATAATTCTTTGCCTATCTATCATATTTTCCCCCTGACGTGTTTAATATTATATTATAATAATTTTATTTTATATAAAGAAATTATATAATAAAAACAAGGATTTTGCAAAGGGTTATGATCTTTTATAATTCCGATCTACTTATTCTGATAGAATAATCATAAAAAAATAAACTGTTAAATATTACATATAGAAATATTAATCAAATAAAGGTATACTTTTAAAGAGGATTAAGAAAAAATTAAGGAGGAATTAGATGTTAAAAAAAATAAAATTGTTACCATTGTTGATTATTTTAGGAGTGATACCTATAATAGTAAGATTAAAAATTATACCAACTCCCATAGGAAGTTTAGATTATATGGCTTACCCAATAGGAGAAAATAATTTTGATTTTTTTTCCTATTATAAATCGGTTTTTATTGTATCTTTGTCTACGATAGGATTTATATTATTTTGGATAAAAAGGGAGGTTGTAAAAACAAAATATTATATGCCTTTAATAGTTATGGGAATATTAGCTAATTTATCTACAGTATTTTCTCCCTTTACTTCTATAGCTTTAAAAGGAGTCGGAGATAGATATGAGGGAATTTTTATATGGTTATCATATTTAATAATAACTTTTCTAACTATCAATTTAGTAAAAAATAAAAAAGATATAAAAATACTTTTAGGAGCAGCTTTTGTAGGAATAATAATAATATCTGTTATAGGAAGCTTTCAATTTTTTGGATTAGATCTATTTAAAAGTAATTTTGGTAGACATCTTATCTTGCCAAAAGATTTATGGGGAATGGCTAATACTTTAAATTTTAAATTTGATAAATATATTATCTACTCCACATATTTTAATCCAAATTATGGTGGGTCGTTAATGGTTATGTTTTTATTTTTTTCAATAATGATTTTTTTGAGTGTTAAGGGTAAATTATATAATATTTTAGCATATTTATTTTATATTTTAATCTATATAAATTGGATAGGTTGTAGATCTAGAGCTGGATTTTTAGCAGGACAATTTACATTTATATTTTTTCTTTTCTTTTATAGAAAAAAATTGTTTAAAAACTTAAAAAAAATTATCTTACTTATAATCACAGGATTAACTATTGGTATAGTAATGAATAGTTTTTCAGAAAATTCATTGGGGAAAAAATTATATGATATAGAATCTTCAAAATATAATCCTATGAGGGAGATGGTATTAAATTCTCCTAATGATCTTTTTATTAAAACTGATAAGACCATCCTGAATATTATTTTAGAAAAAAATAAATTAAATTTTAAAGATGAAAATGGTGAGAAAATTTTTTCTAACTTAGTAGATAATAAATATAAATTTATCGATTCAAGATATAAAAAATTTGAGTTAGAAAGAAGAGAAGATGATTATTATAATCTTACTTATGAAAAGTTTAGCTATCCTTTGATACTAAGAAATAATGGATTTAAAACTATTGGATTTCAAGGGAGAGTCAGTGATATATATACTGCAGATAGGGTAAGGTGGATGGACGGATATGAATCTAAGGGAAGTGCAAGGGTATATATATGGTCTAGGACCATACCAAAACTAAAGAAAACAGGATTTTTTGGAGGAGGACCAGATACATTTTCTTTGATCTTTCCTCAAGAAGATAATTTTGGTAAAAGGATAGCTTATGGAAATCCTAGCATGATTGTGGATAAACCTCATAATCTATATCTACAGATAATTATTAATATGGGATATTTATTTTTTATAGGTTTTGTGGTTTTTGTTGGAAGTTATTTAATACACTCTATAAAAATTTATAGAAATAAAAAAATTGATGGGTTTTATGAGGTTGTTGGTTTATCTACAGCTCTTGCTATAACTGGTTATCTGGCTGCTGGAATGTTTAATGATAGTGCTGTATCAGTAGCACCATATTTTTGGTTTTTTATGGGGTTAGGTATAGCTATAAATAAAATATTAGAAAAAAATTAAAATAAAAAATGGAAGAGTTTTCTTCCATTTTTTATTGGTTTTATTTTATTGGTCTTTTAGGTTGAATAAATGCATCTCTAACTATAATTTCTGCAACTTCTGGAAGAGTAACTTCTACTTTTAACGGTCCTCTTTTTACAGAGATCCATCCAAGGCCTTTAAATACAAGTTCTTCATCTATACTTAGATCATAAATTTTTGTTTTTGTAGGTAGAGCATAGAATTCATCTTTACATTTCTCACATGGAGGCATTATTAAAGTTCCTGTATGTTCTGTAATAAGTTTTTCTATTCTATCTTCTTTTGTATCATGAAAAGTTACATTTTTAGAAGCAAATATACTAAAAATAGGTTTCATCTCATCATCAGTTAAAACTTTAATTTTAACTAATCCACCTATTAAGATTATTTTATCAGCATTAACTTTAAATGTTTTTCTAGAAATTTCTTTTGAAGGAACGATATCTAAATGACATTTCTCACACACTAGATCAGATATTCTTCCAGTAGGAATAAGTCCAGGGGTATCGATTATGGTCAAATTAGAGTTAGGGATTACATTTTTAGTTGATTTAAGAGTAGTTCCTGGATATTTAGAGATAGTTGCTTTCTTTTCTCCTAATAATCTATTTATAATACTCGATTTTCCAACATTTGTAGTACCCATTACCATAACTTTTGCACCATGTGGACAGAAATGATTTATTTTTCTAATGATACCATTTATACCATAAGTATTTTTAGCACTTACTATTGCAATATCTAAAGGAGTTATTCCTTTTTTTGCTAATCTTTTCTTTACCCAGTCAGATACTTCGCTGGCGTGTTTATCACCAGGGATTAGATCGATCTTGTTTATGATTATAATCGAGTCTTTCTCCTTTAAGATATTTAATATCTCATCATCAAATGATCCTTCAAAATCAATTATATCAAATACAGCTAAAACTATTTTAGCACTCTTAGCAGAACGTTTTACTTCTTTTCTATAATCTTCAGAAGTCATCTCCATAGGAATAAAATCACCGTAGTTAGTTAATTTAAAACATCTTTGACAAGTTGCACTTTTTTTTCCTTTTAACATCTCTTTAGGGACATAACCTTGTTCATTTTTATCTTCACTTTGTAGTTCAATACCACAACCATTACATTTTTTTATTATCTTGCTCAAAATTAAACCTCCGTTTATTATTACGCTCTTGCAGTAAAACTTACCCATTCTTTATCTTTTGTTTCTGAGATAATTTCGTATCTCAATGAATTAATTTTTCTTTTTACATCATTAGCTTTATCTTCAATTATTCCAGATAAAATCATAAGACCACCTTTTTTTACAACTGTAGACATATCGTTTAGTAAAAGTAAGATTACATCAGCTAAGATATTAGCTACTACTACATCAAATTTTTTGTCTTCTACAACTTTAACTAGATTACCC
>AYRG01000204.1_pt1 | contig 11981 bp, 8 predicted proteins | sample 183771 | NCBI WGS metagenome assembly AYRG01 (sample SAMN02391472, study PRJNA226580) | bioreactor metagenome | isolation source: day 33 sample from continuous culture bioreactor with low C:N ratio... | place: Germany: Bremen
ACATGCTATGAATATTTGTATGGAGGAACAACCAGACTTTTTTGAGTGTGGTGAAGGACATAGATCTATGTGTTGGTTACTTCATCCGGATTCTCCTAAGGTAGAATTAAAAGGAGGAGTAAGATAATGGATAATAAAAATAATAATGATACTTTAATAGAAGTAAAAAATTTAAAAAAATATTTTTCTAAAAATACAGGTTTTTTCAAAAAGAAAATGAAACATTTAAAAGCTGTAGATGATATCAGTTTTCATATTAAAAAAGGAGAAACTTTTGGATTAGTAGGAGAGTCAGGTTGTGGAAAATCTACAACTGGGAGAACTATAATAAGACTTTATGATGTAACTGGCGGAGATATAATCTACGATGGTAAAAATATAAGTCATCTTAATCAAAAAGAATTAAAACCTTATAGAAGAAAGATTCAAATGATTTTTCAAGATCCATATGCATCATTAAATACAAGAATGACAGTAGGGGATATTATTGGAGAACCTTTAGATATTCATAATTTAGCAAAAGGGGAAGCAAGACAAAAAAGAATATATGAACTATTAGATACAGTGGGATTGAGTAAGGAACATGCTAGTAGATATCCTCATGAATTTAGTGGAGGACAAAGACAAAGGATTGGAATAGCTCGTGCACTAGCTGTAGAACCAGAATTTATAATTTGTGATGAACCTATCTCAGCATTAGATGTTTCTATTCAAGCTCAAGTGGTAAATATGTTAGATGACTTACAAAAAAAATTAGGATTGACTTATTTATTTATAGCACATGATCTATCTATGGTAAAACATATCTCTGATAGAATTGGAGTACTATATTTAGGTAAGATGGTAGAGATAGCAGAATCTAATGTTCTTTATGAAAAACCTATCCATCCATACACAAAAGCATTACTTTCATCTATACCTATCCCTGATCCAGAGTTAAATGCTAAAGTGGATAGAGAAATATTAGAGGGGGATGTACCTAGTCCACTTAATCCACCTAGTGGATGTAGATTTAGAACTAGATGTAAATATGCAGAAGCAATTTGTGGAGAAAAAGAACCTTTAATGGAAGAAATAGTTCCTGAAAGGTTTGTAGCTTGTCATTTTTCAAAGAAATTTTATGAAGGAACAAAAAAATAAAGGAATATAGAAAAATAACAGGTATAATAATTTATTGTATTAACAATAATTTTATAGTAACAATGTTTATTAATTTATTTGGGGAGGAAATTTATGAAGAAAATATTTTATGTATTGACACTTCTGATGGCAGTATTGCTTACTGCTTGTGGTGGAGAAAAAGAGCAAGCTAAAGAAACAGATGCAGCAACAATGGAAAAAGTAGAACAAATGATAACATTTAACTTAGGAGCAGATCCAAAATCTGTAGATCCACAATTAAATTCAGCAACAGATGGTGGTATTGTTATAAATAATACTTTCGAAGGACTTATGAGAACAGATGAAAATGGAAAAGCTCAGCCAGCAGGAGCAGAATCTGTAGATATTTCAGATGACAAAATGACTTATACATTCCATCTTAGAAAAGATGCAAAATGGTCTGATGGAAAACCTGTAACAGCAGCTGATTATAGATATGCTTGGTTAAGAGCATTAGATCCTGCAGTGGCTTCAGAGTATTCGTTCCAACTTTACTATATCAAAGGTGGACAAGAATATTTTGAAGGGAAAGGAAGTAGAGAAGATGTAGGTTTAGAAGTAGTAGATGACTTAACTTTTAAAGTTACTTTAAAAGCTCCTACAGCATATTTTTTAGATCTAGTTACATTCTATACATTTATGCCAGTTAGACAAGATGCAGTGGAGAAAAAACCTGAAGGTTGGGCAAAAGATCCTAGCATCACACTTTCAAATGGTCCATTTAAAATTTCTGAATATCATATGAATGACAAAGTTATCTTAGTTCCAAATGAATATTATTGGAATAAAGAAAGTGTTAAATTAGATAAGATTGTTATGACAATGATAGTTGATATTAGTACAGCTATGACTGCATATGATAGTGATGAAGTAGATGTATTAATAACTGTACCTACTCCAGAAATTCCAAAAAGACAAGTGGAAGATCCAACTTTCCATATTGTACCTTATTTAGGAACATACTATTATATATTTAACGTGAACAAAGCACCAACTAATGATATTAATGTAAGAAAAGCTCTTACTTTAGCTATTGATAGAGAACAAATTGTAAATGAAGTTTCTAAAGGTGGACAACAACCAGCTAATGGATTTGTTCCAACTGGATTAGTAGATTCACAAGGAAATGATTTTAGAGCAACTGCAGGAGATTACGGAATTTCTTCTACTGCTGATGTTGAAAAAGCAAAGGAATATTTAGCTAAAGCTGGATATCCAAATGGAGAAGGAATGGCTCCAGTTGAACTTATCTACAATACAAGTGAAGGACATAAAGCAATTGCTGAAGCAATCCAAGAGATGTGGAAGAAAAATTTAGGAATTGAAGTTAATTTAGTAAATCAAGAATGGGCTGTATTCCAAGATACTAGACATGTTGGAAACTTTGAAGTAGCTAGAGCTGGATGGATTGGAGATTACAATGACCCTATGACATTCTTAGATCTATGGACTTCTTATTCTGGAAATAACGATGCACAATGGAGTTATACTAAAGGAGATTTCCCAGAAAATAAAAAGTTTGATGCATTAATTGAAAATTCAAAAGTAGCTCAAGGTACAGACAGAGATAAAGATCTTTATGCTGCTGAAAAAATATTAATGGATGAATTAGTTACTATGCCTATATACTATTACACTGGTGTAATAATGGTTAAAGATAAAGTTAAAAACTGGGAAAGAGATATCTTAGGTACTTGGTATTTAGGAAATGTTGAAATAGCAGAATAATAATAAAAGTCTTCTAGAAGTATTAATACTTTTAGAGGACTTTTTATTTTAAAAAAAAGTTTGCCTTAAACTATGGTTTAAGATGTATACTAACTATATAAGAAATTAGGAGGTGATCTATGACTATAGATCAAGTAGCAAAACATTTTCGGATATCTAAATCTAAACTTAGATACTATGAAAAAAATGGAGTAATCAAAGAGATCGCTAGAGATAGAAATGGTAACAGAGTATATACTGATCTAGATTTGATTTGGATAGATTTTTTTCTTAACTTAAAAGATACTGGGATGTCCCTAAAAGAAATAACGTATTATATAGGTTTAAAAAAAGATGGGCAAAAAACTGTTGTAGAAAGAAAGGAAATTTTATTAAATCATGTAGATATAATACAGGAGAAGATAGAGGAGTTAAACTTTATAAAAAAAGAGATTTTAGAGCAGGTAAAAAGATATGAAGTAGAGGAAGGAAGATGTATTATAAAATCGAAAGTATATGAAGAGACAGATTGTTATAATATTTAGAATTATAATAATGGTTAAGGTTAAATATATTTATTGTTATTGATTAAGTTTCTTTATGAAACTATTAGGAGGAAAAAATGTTAAATTTTAATTTTTATAACCCGACACAAATTGTATTTGGAAAAGGGGAGATGAAACAGTTAGATAAATTAGTACCAAAAGATTCTAATATACTTATTACATATGGTGGAGGATCGGTAAAGAAATTTGGAACTTTAGATAAGGTAATGGATGAATTGAAGAAATCTAACAGAAAAATATTTGAATTTGGAGGAATAGAACCTAATCCTAAATTTGAAACACTTATGAAAGCTGTTAAGTTAGTAAGAGAGGAAAAAATAGATTTTATCTTAGCTGTTGGAGGAGGTTCTGTTATGGACGGGACTAAATTCATAGGGATAGCTTCATGTAAAGATGAATATATAGGAAGAGAAGAAGAGTTATTAACTCAAGGAATGATATCAGTTGAAAAAACTATACCATTTGGAACTGTGGTAACTTTACCAGCAACAGGTTCAGAGATGAACAATGGAGGAGTTATAAGTAATAAAGAAAATAAATTAGCTTTTTTCAGTAAAAAATCATTTCCTATATTTTCTATATTAGATCCAGAACTTACTTTTACTCTACCAAAAACTCAAGTAGCTAATGGTATTGTAGATACATTTATCCATGTTGTAGAGCAGTATGTAACCTATTCAGTAGATGCTAAATTTCAAGATAGAACTGCTGAGGGAATCCTTCAAACATTGATAGAAGTAGGAAAAGAGACATTGGAAAATCCTACAAATTATGATCTCCGTGCTAATTTAGTTTGGTGTGCAACGATGGGATTAAATGGACTTATCGGTGCTGGAGTACCACAAGATTGGTCGGTTCATATGATAGGACATGAATTAACAGCAATATTTAAAATTGATCATGCTAAGACCTTAGCAACTATTTTACCTGCAACTTGGAAAGTAAGAAAAGTTGAAAAGTTTGAAAAATTAGTTCAATTTGCAGAGAGAGTATGGAATCTAAGAGAGGGAACAGATGAAGAGAAAATAAATTTAGCTATTAAAAAGACAGAAGATTTTTTCAACAGTTTAGGGATAACAACTAAGTTATCAGATTATGGTGTAAAAGAAAGTGATATAGATAAAATTATTAATTCATTAAAATCACATGGAATGGTAAAATTGTCAGAAAGAAAAGATCAAACTTTAGAAATAACAAGAAAAATTATAGAAAAAGCATTATAAAAAAGTAAAAAAAAGGAGATAGCTAAATAAAGTTATCTCCTTTTTTTTTTACATTCCTTGACTGGCAGCTACAAGAAATGGAATAATTTGTTTTTTTCTTGAAACTACACCTTCTAACCATGCAATTCCATCTATTAATTCTATATTAAATCCTTTTTCTACTAATTCAGTAGAATCTCCCAATGCAAGAATTTTAGAACCATTATTAACTATATCAGTCATAACTAATAAAAATAGATTGTAGTTATTTTTGTCTATCATTGTACTCATGGCAGATTCTAGATCTTTTCGATTATTTAGTAATCCATCTATATCTACTGTATTTATCTGTGCTACAGCAGTTTGAAAATTACCCATAGAAAATTCTTTCATATCCATAGTTATGATCTCGTCAGGAGTTTTATCTTCTAAAGAAGTTCCTGCAATAAGCATTTTCATTCCATAACTTTGATAATCTAGACCTGCAATATTGGCTAATTCTTTAGCAGCTTTTATATCTTTTGGTGTACAAGTAGGTGACTTGAATATCAATGTATCTGATAAAATAGCACTTAACATAAGTCCTGCAATAGTTTTATCAGGAATAATTCCTTCCTCTTTAAACAATCTATAAATTATTGTACAAGTACAACCAACAGCTGCAGCACGGATCATAAGTGGTTCAGAAGTTTCAAAATTTCCAAACTTATGATGATCTACAATCTCTAATATTTTTGCTGTTTCAATTCCATCTACAGATTGAGAATTTTCATTATGATCTACTAGGATGACTTCATTTTTACCAAAGTTCATAATATGTTTAGATCTTATGGTAGAAAATATAGTTCCATCTTCATTTACAACTGGAAAATTAGTTTGAGAAGATTCCTTCATAATATCTTGGATATCTTCTATGAAATCAGTAGTATTAAAATGAGAAAAGGTTTTATGTTTTAAGATAGATTTTACAGGTACAGATTGAGAGATCATCTTAAATGTTTTAAAAATTCCTTTATTAACTCTTACAATCGGAATATTTATATTATAATCAGGGATTTGATCATTTTTATCTACACATAAAAATATAATCTTTGCTCCAGCTTTTTCAGCATTTTTGATATGACCAGAAAAAAGTGTAGTGATTACTACATCTCCTTTGGAAATCTTAGCTAGTTCAGAAACTCCCCTTAATCTACCCTCTATCTTTCCTGTAGGGTACACTCCACTAATAATAACAGAAAAATCTTTTAAAGATTCCCATACATTTTCAAATGTTGTTTCATAATCAAAGAATATATCTCTGGTACTCATCTCTAGATATGCGTTTGCAATTTCTGAGATATGTACCATATTTACTAATTTATTATTTTTATTGACAACGGGTAAACTTGAATAATTTTCAGTTGTCATAATTTCCAATGCTTTTTGAATGGAATCTGTTTCCTTTATTAATTCTTTTTCAACCTTAGTTAGATCTTTAACTTGTGGTTTTATAGTAGCAAGTAGTTGTGGTTTTTCTACGTTAAAATAATCTAAGATAAATTCAGTTTCTTTATTTAATTCTCCTAATCTAACAGCTGTGGTGTTAAGTCCTAATTGATCTTTAAGATTAGAATATGCAATAGCTGAGCATATAGAGTCTGTATCCGGATTTTTGTGTCCAAAAATCAAAATCTTCTCTTTCATTGTTAACCTCCTAAAATTATAGTGAAATATTATAATATCTATATATTATAGATCAAGACTAGTAATTCACTATGTTTATATATTTTTTTAACCTAAATATACTAACATTTAAATCATAAAAAAACAAGGATAAGTTATAACCAAAAATGAACAATGAAGTTTTTAACGATATCTATAAAGGAAAAAGAAAAAATCTATTATATCTTTGTTAGCTATTTAAATTTTATGATATAATTTAATATAAAAAAGATGTGTTGAGGAGAATAATTATGGAAAAAGATAGAGAAAATATAAAATTAAAGATAGAAAAAATGAGAGGAGAATTGCAAAGGCATAACTATTATTACTATGAGAAAAATGAAAGTTTAATTTCAGATGTGGAATATGATATGTTATTGAAAAAATTAGAAAAGCTAGAGAAAGAAAATCCTGAATATAAGGTGATAAATTCTCCTACATCAATTGTGGGAGGAGGAATAAAAGATAGTAAATTTGGGAAAGTTACTCATAAAAAATCTATGCTTAGTTTAGCTAATACATATAATTTAGGAGATTTAGAAGATTTTGATGGAAGAGTAAAAAGAATTTTAAGTAAAGAGAATGAAGAAAAAGAAGATATAGGGATAGATTATGTATTAGAATTAAAATTAGATGGAATATCTATAAGTATTCACTATGAAGATGGTCGTTTGATTCAAGCTGTAACCCGGGGAGATGGAAAGGTCGGAGAGGATGTAACTGAAAATATAATGCAGATAAAGTCTATTCCTAAATATTTAAAAGAAAGTGTATCTATAGAAGTTAGAGGAGAGATTGTTTTACCTTTAACTGAATTTAGATCACTCAATAAAAAAAGATTGGAGTCAGAGGAGGAAGTTTTTGCTAATCCTAGAAATGCAGCAGGTGGAACACTTCGTCAAAAAGATGCTAATATTGTTGGAGAGAGAAATTTAGATGCATATATATATTATTTAGCAGATAGTGAAGAGTTGGGATTTCAGACTCATATACAGAGTATAAAGTATTTGGAAGAGTTGGGGTTTAAAACTACAAAAATATTTGAACTATGTAAAACTATAGAATATTTAGAAACGAGAATAAAATATTGGGAAGAGAAGAGAAATAAATTAGATTATGAAACCGATGGATTGGTAATTAAAGTTAATAATCTTAGTTTATATGAAATATTAGGAGCTACAACTAAAGCCCCTAGATGGGCAATTTCCTATAAATTTCCGGCTAAACAGGTAACTACAAAATTAAATGGTGTAACTTGGCAAGTAGGAAGGACAGGAAAGGTTACTCCAGTAGCAGAATTAGAAGCAGTAGAGGTATCTGGAAGTATAGTTAGACGTGCTAGTCTTCATAATTACGATGAAGTTCTCAGAAAAGATATAAAAATTGGTGATACAGTATTTATTGAAAAGGCTGCAGAAATAATTCCTCAAGTTATAAAGCCTGTAAAAGAACTAAGAGAAGGAACAGAAGAGGAAATAATCCCAACTATAAATTGTCCTGTCTGTAATTCGATCTTAGAAAAAGAAGAGGGATTAGTAAATTTAAAATGTATGAATCCCCACTGTAAAGCAAAATTACAAGGAAAGATGGAATATTTTATCTCTCGTGATGCTATGAATATAATCGGTGGAGCAAAAATTGTAGAAAAATTTATAGAATTAGGATTTTTAAAAGAGATAAGTGATTTTTATGAACTTTATTTAAAAAAAGATGAGTTGGAAAAATTAGATAATTTAGGAAGAAAGAGTATAGAAAAATTATTAGTATCTATCGAGGAAAGTAAAAAATTAGATTATTCAAAAACTCTTTATGCACTTGGAATTCCATTTGTAGGAAAATTTTTGGGAGGGTTACTTTCTAAAGAAAGTAAAAATATAGATAACTTAGAAAAGATGGAAGTTGAAGAACTATTAGCTATAGATGGTGTAGGGGAAAAAGTAGCTCAATCTGTATATGGATATTTTAGAGATGAAAACAATATAAAGATTTTAGAAAAATTAAAAGAAGCTAAAGTTAATTTTCAGTTAGAAGAAGTAGACCAAGGATCTCACTTAGAGGAATTTATAGGAAAAACTTTTTTAGCTACAGGTAAATTAACTCATTTTAAAAGGCAAGAGATAAAAGATATTGTGGAAAAATTAGGAGGAACAAATATCTCAGGGGTATCTAAAAAATTAGATTATCTAATAGTTGGTGAAAAACCTGGGAGTAAATTGAAAAAAGCTGAGGAGTTAGGAACTGTAAAAATTCTAACTGAGGAGGAGTTTTTAGAGCTGACAAAGTAGAAGTAAAAAAAAAGGATGTGATTTTGTAAAAGGCTCTCTTATTTGTCTTTTAAGACCCTTCTAAAAAGTTTCCCTTGTGTTTATACATTATGGAGAATAAACATCCTAGAATGAAGCGTTCAAACCATTGATAATACTGGGGTTGAGAGGAGAAAAAGGGGAAAGTGCCAAAATAAGCCTTAAAGGTAGCGTAACAAGCCCTAAAAGTAGTGTAGCGAGCCTTTTTTTTGCTTATAAATTACAGTAATTTAAAAACTCCCCTATAAACTAGATCTTTCTAGATATAAGGGGAGTTTTAAGATAAAATTAGTTAAATATTGTCTAAATAATTGATCATTATCTTCTAGAGTTTTTTTATCTCTAGATTAAAAAGATTTGGTAAATCTGAATGAATTCATTTTATAATTCTGTAATACTAACAGAATCAATATCAGTATCACCATCACCCCAAGCTCTTATTCCTGTATAATTATTAGCGTCAGAATTATCAATGGTAAGACTAGTTTGATCAAATACCCCACTATAAGAATTACGATAGCTATCACTTATGACATCATTGTCTATTGAGATTTTTACATTTTGTTTAGGACTATCAGTTGTACTATCGGTTACATCTATTTGTATAGTATGTTCAGTTGTCCACCAATCCCCTGACATATTGATATCACTTGTATCAAGAAAGATCCTACTCTCATTACCATTCTCATCTTTATCCTGAGGCATAGAATCAACTACTTCTTTTATAACAAGTTGCCCATATGCTCTATCGTATTGTAATATATAACCATCTATCTTCCCATTTTCATTTTTTTCAGCTTGAATATATATTCCATAACCGGTATTTTTGTCTTCGTTCTCACTAAAAGTTGCTGTGACTTCAATATTATATTCGTTATATGGATTTGATGTAACAGCAGTTGCGTAGTCTATCTTTGACCATCCATCTATATTTGCTGCTTCGGAAGGACTAAAAATATCTATATCTGTAAAATCATATGAAACAGATTCGGAACCATTCTTATCATCATTCCAAATTTCATATTCTTCATCTTTTGTGTAAGCTCCATTTGGAAGATTGGCATAAATTTCACCAGTTTCCCTTATATAATACCAACCGCCTTCATCATTTCTAGAAGGAAATACTTGTGAAGACTCTTCATGATTTCCTTTTGCATCTGTAAATCCAGGAGTTGCCTCTATTCTATATAATTCTAATAAATCAGAATTATCTTCTCCAGCTAGGTCGGGAAATTCTTCTAAAAAAGTTTCATCTAGAGATAGTCTAGATCTTATTACTCCGAGGTTATGTTGCACTTTAGCAACGGTAGCTTTTCTAATCTCTTTTATTAACTTTGGTATAACAGTTCCAGCTAAGATACCAATTATTGCTATTACAACTAATAATTCAATGATTGTAAACCCTTTATTTAATTTTTTCAAATAAATTCACCTCCTATCTATATATTATAATATTATATCAAGAATAGTATAATTTTAACAGGAAATTAAAAAAAAAGAAAAAAAAAGAAAAAAAAAGAAATCTTTTTTTTTAGATTTCTTTAAGTTTTTTTTAGTTTTAAAGTAGTTTCTATTCCACCATTGTTACAGTTCCCATCCTATATAATAAGGGACTAATTATTCCAGCATCTGTTCTGTCTGCTAAAACAATGAGAAAATCACCACTTCTTATTTCAGTAATTCCTCGAGGAATTATTTCTACTATATCTCTTCTGACTCCGACTAGAAGACAATTTTCAGGCCATGATATTTCAAATACATGTTTTCCATCTAAAAAAGAATCTGCAATAACAGGGATTAATATTGTTATTTTAGATGATTTACATAAGGGCTTCTCAGGTGTTTTTTCCGGAGATATTTTTTCTGATGGTATTTTTTTTGATGAGAAAATACCTGATATCATATTTCTATACAAGATATCATATATTGGATCTAGATTGATAAATTCAGTTAAGACGTAAGCTAGTGTTGCTACTAAAGTTAAACTAAATAGATGATCAAATCTACCAGTCATTTCAAGAATAAGAACAATTCCTGTTATGGGAGCTCTTACAACTGCCGTTAAATACCCAGCCATACCTAGGATCATAAAGTGAACTGCATAGGCCTCCTTTAGATCAAAAATATCCATTAGAACCATACCATATATTTTTCCAATAAGACCTCCTACTACTAACATAGGTAAAAAAATACCTCCTGGAAATCCTGTACTGTATGAAAATAATGTAAATATAAATTTGGCTATTAAAAGAATAAATAAGACTTTCATAGGGGTAGATCTATGAGCTATATTTTGAAGAAGACCATGTCCTCCTCCTCCAACTTCTGAAAAAAATAATCCTACACAGAGAGAGATAAGTATTGCTACAACTGCTTTTACATATGAATTTAACTTTGTTTTTTTATATAACTTTTGAAAAAATAAAATTCCGTCGGTAAATAATTTTCCACCAAAACCTATAATAATTCCAAAAACTATAAGTGAAAGGAGATATATTCCTGTAGGAAGTTGTTCAGGTAATTTAGTATCAAAATCAAATACTAAGTCATATCCTAAAAATAATTTAGTTATAAAGTCAGCACTTATACTAGCTAACAAAGTACAAATAAGTAGTAATGGAGAAAAGAATTTATGAAGTTCTTCTAAGGAAAAAATTACTCCAGATAGGGGAGCATTAAATGCTGCTGCTAGACCAGCACTGGCTCCACTTGAGATTAAATATTTTTTTTCTGCTACTTTAGTTTTAAAAAGACTATTAACTCCTTCACTTATTTGGGCACCTATATGTATAGATGGTCCCTCTCTTCCTAAAGAAAGTCCACTTCCTATACTGAGTAATCCTCCAAAAAATTTGCTAAGTAATTCATAGAACCAATTAAATTTAATTTGTTTCATTAAGAGAGCTTTTACTTGTGGAATACCACTTCCACTAATTAATGGAAATTTAGAGAGAAGTAATTGTAAAATTATTGCTGCAATTATAAAGATAACAACTATTTTTGATATATTCATCAAAGATGCTGTCTCTCTAACATTTGTTAATGTAGTGTGTCTAAGTTCGTCTAAAAAATCTAGACCTTCTCTATATGCTACAATAACCAAACCTGTTAATATTCCCACTATAATACTGTAAAAAACTAAGATTAGATTGTGTCTACGTCTACTTAAATTTTGCCATGTATTAAGTGCTCCTTGCACGTCCTCTTGCATATTTCATCATCCTTTTTTTTTGAGTTATATCGTCATTACAAAATATAAAATAAAGTAAAATCTATAAAAGCAAATCAGTTAATTATTTTGCACCTAAAGTATAACAAATACATATTTAAACATCAAG
>AYRG01000227.1_pt1 | contig 10753 bp, 7 predicted proteins | sample 183771 | NCBI WGS metagenome assembly AYRG01 (sample SAMN02391472, study PRJNA226580) | bioreactor metagenome | isolation source: day 33 sample from continuous culture bioreactor with low C:N ratio... | place: Germany: Bremen
GATCCAGATACAAGAACGTTACTACAAGTAAGTGTAGATGATGCTGTAGAAGCTGATAAATTATTTGATAAATTAATGGGTGACAAGGTAGAGCCTAGAAAGAAATTTATTGAAGAAGGAGCTGAATTCGTTAAAAATTTGGATATTTAATATAATTATTTTAGTTATATAAAAAAAGAGTAGAATATAAAAATTTATTTTTTAGAGAAACAACTTTTATAAAAACTGATAAAAAATATTTAATATAGTAAAATATTTTATAATTAGGGTGGATAAAGGTAAATTAATTCAGGAGGATTAGATGTCAAATATAATAACTAGATATATAGAACAAGAGATGAAAGAATCATATTTGGACTACTCTATGAGTGTAATAGTAAGTAGAGCATTGCCAGACGTAAAAGATGGATTAAAACCAGTTCATAGAAGAATTCTTTTTGCTATGAACGAACTAGGAATGACTAATGATAAACCACATAAAAAGTCAGCTAGAATTGTTGGAGAAGTATTAGGTAAGTATCATCCCCATGGAGATACAGCTGTTTATAATACAATGGTTAGAATGGCTCAAGATTTTAACTACAGATATGAACTTATAGATGGACATGGAAACTTTGGATCAATAGATGGAGATTCAGCAGCGGCCATGAGATATACAGAAGCAAGAATGACTAAAATTACTAAGGAATTATTAGTTGATTTAGATAAAAACACAATAGATTATAGAAAAAACTTTGATGATTCATTGGATGAACCTATTGTATTACCTGCAAAATTACCTAATCTATTATTAAATGGAGCAACAGGTATTGCAGTGGGAATGGCGACAAACATACCACCTCATAATTTAGGGGAATTAGTAGATGGAATTTTAGCTGTTATAGATAATAGGTTAGAAGTAAAAAGTAAAAAAAGTGAGATACTAGAAGGATTTGAAAAAATAAAAGAGATGATCTCTAATTCAATAGAAAAATTTGACGCAGAAATTGCCTTTGGAAGAATTGAAAAAATAATATTAAATACTGAAGTAACAGACGAAAACAAATTATTAAATTCCATTGAAAAGATAAAAGTTATTATAGATAAATCTATAGCAGACAATGATGCATTAAATCTTAAATTACAAAAAGAAAAAGAAGCTAGAGATGAATCTTTTGATATGGAAGAATATGTAGAAGTACCAAAAGAAATATCTTTAACTACTTTTAAAAATTTAAAAGAGTTAATTTCAAAGATTATAGGATCAACACCTAGGATAACTTCGAGGGATTTAATTGAATTCATAAGTGGACCCGATTTTCCAACAGGTGGAATAATTGACGGGAAAAAAGGAATTTATGATGCTTATACAACTGGAAGAGGAAGGGTAAGAGTAAGAGGAAAGGTAACAATTAAAGAACATAATAATGGTAAGAGTTCAATAATAATAAATGAAGTTCCGTTTCAAGTAAATAAAGCTAGAATGATAGAAAAAATTGCCAATCTTGTAAAAGAAAAGAAAATAACAGGAATAACAGATCTAAGAGACGAATCGGATAGGAATGGAATAAGAGTAGTCATAGAGACTAAGAGGGGAGAAGAACCTGAATTAATCCTAAACAAACTATATAAATATACTGAATTACAAAATACATTTGGGATTATTATGTTGGCTTTAGTAGATAATGTTCCAAAAGTATTAACGTTGAAAGAAACGTTAGATCATTATATAAATCATAGAATTGACGTAATAACTAGAAGAACTAAATTCGAATTGGAAAAAGCTGAAAAACGATCTCATATTTTAGAAGGGTTTAGAATAGCTTTAGATAATATCAGTGAAATAATTAAAATAGTAAGAGGTTCAGAAGATGCTAATACAGCTAAAGAAACTTTAAAAATAGATTATTCATTTAGTGAAGCTCAGGCAAGATCTATTTTAGATATGAAATTACAGAGACTAACTGGGTTAGAAAGAAATAAAATAGAAAATGAATTTATGGCTTTGATAGAAATGATTGAAGAATTAAATTTTATTTTAAACAACGAAAAGAAAGTATATGAAATAATAAAAGAAGAATTAGAAGAAATCAAAGAAAATTATTCAGATGAAAGAAGAACTAAAATAGAAGAATCTAGATTAGATATTAATATTGAAGATTTAATTTCTGATGAGAAAGTAATTGTAACTCTTACGAATAAAGGCTATGTAAAAAGAATAAGTCAAGATCAGTATAAAGCACAAAAAAGAGGTGGTAAAGGTGTAAGTAGTCAAAATACAGTAGAGGGCGATTTTGTAGAAAATATGTATTCTGCATCTAATCTTGATACAATGATGATCTATACAGATAGTGGAAAAGTATATAGCTTAAAAGTATATGAAATACCAGAATTTTCTAAACAGGCTAGAGGTAAATTAATTGAAAATATGATTAAATTAGGAGAAGATGAAAAAGTAAGAGCTATAATAAAAGTCAGAGATTTTTCTGAGGAACATGAAGTATTTTTCTTAACTAGAAATGGTATAGTTAAAAAAACTAATTTAAGTCAATTTAAAAATATAAATAAATCTGGTCTTAGGGCTATAAATTTAAAAGAAAATGACGATCTAATTTTTGTTGGGATAATAGATACTAAAGAAAGTCAAGTATTTGTGGCTACAAGATTAGGATATGCTATAAAGTTCCCACAAGATAATGTAAGATCTATGGGAAGAACAGCTTCAGGAGTAAAAGGAATAACACTTCGTCCAGAAGATGAGGTAGTATCAGGTGTAATAGTAGATCGTGATGATTCTAAAATATTAACTATAACTGAAAATGGATATGGGAAAAGAACTAGAATAAATGGTTATACTAGTCAATCTAGAGGTGGAAAAGGTGTTATTAATATTAGAATAAGTGCTAGAAATGGAAAGGTTGTAGATGTAAAATCTGTAACTGATGATGAAGAATTATTGGCAATAACTTCAAATGGAGTTGTAATAAGAACACCAGTAGAAGATATATCTCTAATTGGAAGAGCAACTCAAGGTGTAAAAATAATGAGAGTAGAAGAAACTGAGCATGTAGTTTCTACTATTAAGGTGAAAAAAAATTTAGAAGAATTAATTGAAGAAGAACTTTTAGAAAAAGTGGAAGAAAAAAAATAAGAAAAAAGGAAAATATATAGTTTTGTAGAAAAACATAATGACTAAATTATATTAGAAATATTAAATAATAGCTTTTATTATTTAATATTCAAATGGAGGGGTATTTATGTTAAATAGAATTTTGATTTTATTTGGAAATGAGGTAGATAAAAATAATTTACTTAAAACAGGACTACATTTAAAAGAAAAATATGGAACAGAAGTGTATGGGCTATATATTAGAGATGTTAGAAAATATGAAGTTTTACCTCCAACAGTAGATGGATTGGTTGTAGATAATTCGGCTAATTTACTCATTAAAGAATGGGAAAAGTCAGAAAATATTCAAGTAGAAGAGCTACAAAAAATATTTAAAAATTATTTTCCAGTAAAAAATTTATTGATAGAAGAAGGTATCACCCAAGAAATTTTACAAGAGAAAATGCTAGGGTTTGATTTGATCATAACTGAAAAATCAAAAACTATTACATCTAATCAAAAAGAACTTCTCAGACATCATTATAAACCAATTTTATTGATTCCTGAAAATAATAATTTAAAAGTTGAAAAAGTTATGATTGCTAACGATAAGAGTGAAAGGGTAAATAAATCTGTTTTTAATTTTTTAAATATGTTTGAAAAATTAAATGATTTTACATCTGTTGCTATAAATTTATCAGATGAAAGTGATGATGAGTTTTCAAAATATATGGAGATAGCAGGAAAAAAACTAAATATTTTAGAATTTGATGGGAAACCTATAGATATTATTTCTGAAAAAAGTAAAGGATTTGATATATTAATTATGGGAGATTTAAAACATTCATTTTTATTAGAAAGAATTGCAGGAAATACCGGCTTAAAATTACTAGAGAATATAGATATTCCTATCTATGTGGGATAATCTTTTATATTGATAAAATTTTTTAGGAGGGGAGCAAGTGTTCTCCTCCTAAATTAATATAAATATATATATTTATCTTTATAGTAAAGGCTGTATAATATTAAAAGAAAAAAAGAAAGGAGTCGTTATGAAAGTATTGATAGTATCAGACAGTCATTCTAGATTAGATAATTTAATTGAAATATGGGAAAAAGAAGTACCTGACATAGTTATTTCAGCTGGAGATTATAATAAAGATGTAGAAGAATTATCATATATATACAATAGTTCAAAATATTATATGGTCAGAGGAAATTGTGACTTTAGAGACTTTAATATAGAAGATCTATTAGAATTTGAACTTTTAAATAAAAAAATATTTTTGACTCATGGGCATTTATTTGGAGTTAAAATAAGTTATGATTACTTGAGGATGGAGGCCAAGGATAGAGGGAGTGATATCTGTATTTTTGGTCATACACATATTCCTTATATAGAAGAAAAAGAAACTATTTTATTTAATCCAGGTGCTGTAAAAGATGGATTATATGGGATATTAAATATAGAAAATAATAAAATTAATATAGAACATAAAAAGTTGTAAACTCAAAAAAAAGTTATTAAGGGATAATAATTGTAGGTAAATTATCAAAAATTTGATAAAATACTATGAGATTAATAATACGAGAAAGTTTTTAGGAGGCAAAATGAAGGAGATAATAAACGCTCTAAAGGATGAAGTAACTGTTAGTTTAACTTCAAGGACTAGTGTAAAAGAACTAGAAGATCTAAAAGTTGAGATTCTAGGAAAGAAAGGTAAATTAACAGATATTATGAAAGGTATGAGAAATTTATCTAAAGAGGAAAGACCTATTATTGGTCAATTAGCTAATGAAGTTAGGGATTTCATTACAACAGAAATTGAAATTAAGATGACAGAGTTAAAAAATGTAGAAAAAATAGAAAGAATGAATAATGAAACTATAGATGTTAGTTTACCAGGAAGGAAAACAGGACTTGGAAGACTACATCCTATAACTGAAACTATGGATTTTTTAAAAGATATATTTATAGAGATGGGATTTGACGTAGCAGCAGGACCAGAGTTAGAAACTACGTTTAATAATTTTGATGCACTAAATATACCAGAAACACATCCATCTAGAGATCTACAAGATACTTTCTATATAGATGATAATATAGTACTTAGAACACATACATCACCTGTACAAATTAGATATATGCAAAATAAAACAGCACCATTTAGAATGGTGTGTCCAGGAAAGGTTTATAGATCTGATTATGATGTATCTCATACACCAATGTTTCATCAGATGGAAGGACTAATGGTAGGAGAAAATATATCATTTGCTAATTTAAAAGCAATTTTGACAGAATTTGTAAATAAAGTTTTTGGTGAGACTAACGTGAGATTTAGACCTCATTTTTTTCCATTTACAGAACCTTCAGCAGAGATGGATGTAGAGTGTGTTATCTGTAAAGGAAAGGGATGTAGACTTTGTAAAAATACAGGTTGGTTAGAAATAATGGGTTGTGGAATGGTAGATCCCGAAGTATTAGAAAGTGTAAATTATAATCCAGACGAAATAAGTGGATTTGCATTTGGAATGGGAATAGAAAGAGTTGCTATGCTAAGGCATGGTATAGATGACCTAAGAGCATTCTATGATAATGATCTTAGATTTTTAAAACAGTTTAATTTTTAATTATTATTTTTTATTGAACTTAGGAATTAAAATAATAACTAAAAATTTAAATTAAAAAAATATAATCCTTACTATCTTTCTTTTAAGGTTAAACATAAATTTGTGTTTGAAAAGAAGATAAAGGTAATAAACTTTGGAGGAAAAAATGCTAATATCTTTAGAATGGTTAAAAGAATATGTAGATATAAATGAAGATGTTAAAGAGCTTGAAAATGCATTGACTATGATTGGGCAAGAAGTTGAAGCAATAGAAGAGCAAGGACAACATCTAGATAATGTAGTGGTAGGACACATAGTAGAGTATGGTCAACATCCAGATGCTGATAAATTATCATTATTAAAGGTAGATATAGGAGAAGAAATACTTTTACAAATAATCTGTGGAGCACCTAATCATAAATTAGGAGATAAGGTAATTGTTGCAAAAGTAGGGGCTGTTTTACCTGGAAATTTTAAAATAAAAAAATCTAAAATTAGGGGAATAGAATCTCAAGGGATGCTTTGTTCAGAAACAGAATTAGGTATAGGAACAGATTCAGATGGAATTATTATTTTATCTGAAGATTCTCCAATTGGAGAAAATATTAAAACTCATTTAGAACTAGATGATGTAATTTTTGAATTAGAAATCACGCCTAATAGACCTGATTGTTTATCTCATATAGGGATTGCAAGAGAGGTAGCTGCTTATTATGATAGAAAAGTAAAATATCCAATTTCTGATACTAGAACTTTAAATGGACCATCTGGAATTATTGTAGACATCGATGACGATAAAAGATGTACTAGATATAGCACTAGAATATTAAAAAATGTAAAGATTGAAGAATCACCAAAATGGTTAAAGAGAAGATTAAAAGCAATCGGACTTAGACCAATAAATAATATTGTAGATATAACTAACTTTATCATGTTTGAATATAATCAACCTATGCATGCTTTTGATTATTCTAAAATTGAAGGATCAAAAATAGTTATAAGAGAAGCTGAAAAAGGTGAAAAAATTATTACTTTAGATGGTGAAGAAAGAGAATTAAATAATTCTGAATTAGTAATAGCCGATGAGGCAAAAGCTATAGCAATAGCTGGAATTATGGGTGGAAAAAATTCAGAGGTAGATGAAAATACCACTGATATATTATTAGAAGTAGCTTACTTTACTCCTGAAAATATAAGAAAAACAGTTAAAGAATTAGGTTTATCCTCTGATGCCTCTTATAGATTTGAGAGGGGAATAGATAGAGATAATACTTTAGTTATTCTAGAAAGAGCATCATCTTTAATTCAAACAATAACTAATTGTGAAATTATAGGAGAATATGTAGACGTATATACAGATCCATATGTTTCTAGAGAAGTTTCTTTAGATATTAATAAATTAAATAAATTTGTAGGAAAAGAAATAGAATTAGATACAGTGGGAAAAATTTTAAAAAGTTTAAATATGCAGATAAAAAATAGAGGAGAAAATAAAATTTCTGTAATTCCTCCATCGTATAGGAATGACATTACTAGATCGGCAGATCTATATGAAGAAATAATTAGAATGTATGGTTTTGAAAATATTGAAGATGAGATGCCTATAGAAAATATAAGAGCTGGAGTTGTAGATAAAGAATTCCAAACAACGGATATTTCTAAAAAATATTTGAGAGATACAGGATTACAAGAAGTTATAAACTACAGTTTTATTCCTAGAGGGATTTTAGAAAAATTAAAAATAGAAGAGAATACAATAGACATCAAGAATCCTATTAATGAAGATATGGTAACACTTAGACCTACTTTAATGTATGGACTATTAACGAATATTAAGGATAATTTTAATAGAAATATAAATGATATAAAGATATTTGAAATTTCGAGAACTTTTACTAAAGCAGAAATTTTAGCTAATGAAATTGTAAAGGTAGGGATAGCTTTAGCTGGTAGAGAGGAAAGAAATTTATGGGATTCAAAACCTGAAGCTTATGATTTTTACGATTTAAAAGGATATGTTGAAAGTTACCTAAAAAATATGGGAATGAATAGATATCAATTAAAGAGAACTGAAAATAAAAGTTATCATCCAGGAAGAGCAGTAGATATATTAGTAGGGAAAGATTATATAGGAACTTTTGGAGAAATACATCCAGATATAGCAGAATCTATGTCTATTTCAAGAGAGAAGGTATATCTAGCAGAGTTAGAACTAGTTAAGATAGTAAAATACGGGAAGACAAAGATAAAGTATGAAAAAATAGTTAAATATCCAGCAGTAAATAGAGATTTAGCTATATTAATGGATAGAGATAAACTAGTCGGTAATATGTTAGAAGACATAAAAAAATCTTCAAATATTATTGAAGGTGTAAATTTATTTGATATATATGAAGGGGAAAAAGTAGAGCAAAATAAAAAATCAGTAGCTATTAACATAGTACTTAGAAAAACAACAGGAACTTTAGAAGAAAATGAAGTAACTATGGCAATTGAAAAAATTTTAGGACTCATTAAGAAAAAGTATCAAGGTGAAATAAGACAATAAAAAAAATTCCTCTTAAATTTTTAAGAGGAATTTTTTTTATTCATTTTCTGGGTCTCCAAAAACTTCATAAACTTCAGAAATGACGATAAAAGCCATGGGATCGATTCTATTTATAAACATATGTAGATCACGAAGTTGTTTATTTTTTAATATAACCATAATCATTTTTTTTTCAGAGTCTTGAATACGACTTTTTGTCATAATAGTTGTAGTATGAGTTTGAATATCATTAATTAGAAGTTTTTGAATTTCTTCATATTTTGAACTAGTAATATAAACCATTTTACTATGACTTACTCCTTCAAATATTTTATTTAAAACTAAATTGCATGTAAATGCAGAGAGGATAGCGTAGAGTCCTTTTTCTATTCCAAAGACAATTATTCCACTTCCCATTACAAGCATATCTAACATTAAAATAGCGTGAGCAACTGGAAGTTTTGAATATTTGCTAATAACCTGTCCTAATATATCAGCGCCTCCCATACTTCCACCAAATCTAAAAATTAATCCCATTCCTGCACCTAAAAATATACCACCAAAAATAGGTGCTAGAAGTAAGTTTCCTCCTTTAGCATAATCGACTATAGATGTATTATTTAATAATGTTTGAAATGTTTGGGTATAAAAAGCCAAACTTATGATTCCAAAAAAGGTTTTAAAACCATACTCTTTTCCAAATATTTTAACACCTAATATGAATATAGGGATATTAAATACTAAAATTGTAAGACCAATTGGAATTTGCATCCCGTAATATAGTATAGTAGCGACTCCTGGAACGCCACTACTTACTAATTTTCCTGGGACTAAAAAAATTCCAATTCCAATAGCAGATAATATTACCCCTAAATTAATAATAAAGTAATCAAAAAATAGTCCTCTTAAATGTCGTTTCATTTGATTTTATCCCCTCCTGAATATAATAAAATTGATGAAATTTTATATTTTATTTATTAAAAAAATTTCTAAATCTATAAATTCTAGCATTTTTAAAATAAAAAAGATACCATAAAATTAGTTATTTTATCAGACGGACTATACTATATAAAATTATAACTTTTTATGATTTTATGATAAGATTTAAAGAGAAAAAAATAAATTTAAAAGATAGTTTAAATGCTCAAATAGTTAAAAAAGATAGAAAATGAATTTAAAGATGGAGGGAAAAAATGAATTTAAAAGATGTAAAAAAAAATGCTCGTGAAAAGATGAAAGGGGTATGTGCTATATGTCGTGAATGTAATGGTGTATGGTGTAGAGGTATGGTTCCAGGAATGGGGGGATCAGGAAATGGTTCAACGATGCAAAGAAATTATAATAAATTAAATGAAATTAGAATTATGATGAAAACATTACATAATGTGAAAGATCCAAATGTTAAATTTAATTTTTTAGGAAAAGTACTTTCTAGTCCATTAATAGTGGCTCCTATAACAGGATTAAACTATAATGCCGGAGGAGCAATATCAGAAGAAGATTATATAGATGATATTGTAAATGGAAGTATAGAATGTGGAACTATAGCTATGATCGGTGATGGAGGAAATCCAGATTTTTACAAATGGGGAATAGAAGCTATAAAAAAAGTGAAAGGAAATGGTGTGGCAATAATAAAACCAAGGGAAAATTCTGAAATAATAAAAAGGATAAGAATGGCAGAGGAAGTAGGGGCACTAGCTGTAGGTATCGATATTGATGGAGCTGGTCTATTGGTTATGAAAACTATGGGTCAACCTGTAGGGCCAAAATCAATAGAAGAATTAAAGGAATTGGTAGAATCGACTAAATTACCTTTCATATTAAAAGGAATTCTTAGTGTAGAAGAAGCTAAGATAGCAATGAAAGCTGGAGTAGCTGGAATTATAGTATCGAATCATGGAGGGCGTGTGTTTAACGGAACTATAAGTTCTACAGAAGTTTTAGCAGAAATATCTGAAGCTGTAGGAGATAAGATGTTAATAATAGCAGACGGAGGAGTCAGAGAGGGTATAGATGTAGTAAAATTTTTAGCCCTTGGAGCTCACTGTGTATTAGTGGGAAGACCTATTATTTGGGGAAGTGTGGGAGGAAGAAGAGAAGGAGTAAAATTAACTTTGGAAACTTTAAAAAATCAATTATATCAATCTATGATATTAACAGGAGCTCTTAGTTTAGAAAAAATAAATAAAAATATGATATATAAAGATTAAAAAATAAATGATAATTTGATAAAAGTATTAAAAAACCATTATTTTTTTTATAATCGAAATAAAAAATGTCCAAAACTATTGACAAAGTGTTCATATCAAAGTAATATCTATACTAATACTTTAAACAGTTTTTTTTACAAGAGTATAATACTAGTTAAATAGTATTAATATAAAATTTTATTTTGAGGAGATGAAAGGATGAAAAAATTATTTTTGTTAGTTACAATGTTTATAATGTCAGCGTTTGCTTTTTCAGCAGACTATCATATTGGTGTAGTTTCTGGGACAGTATCTCAATCAGAAGATGGTCTTAGG
>AYRG01000228.1_pt1 | contig 10680 bp, 6 predicted proteins | sample 183771 | NCBI WGS metagenome assembly AYRG01 (sample SAMN02391472, study PRJNA226580) | bioreactor metagenome | isolation source: day 33 sample from continuous culture bioreactor with low C:N ratio... | place: Germany: Bremen
ATTCCAGCAGCTACAACATTTGCAGAAGCTCCGATAAGGGTTCCGTTACCACCTAAACAAGCGCCTAGAGAAAGAGGCCACCACAAAGCATATTTTATAATTTGTAATGGAATTTCTGGATGTGCTAAAGAGATGCTAGGAATTAATCCTGTTTTTATCATAGGGATAAGAGTTGCTGTATAGGGAATATTATCTACTACTGATGAAATTATCGCAGACATCCAAAGTATCAAGATAGATGTTTTAGCTAGATCTCCCCCTGTAAGATTTAGAGCATGATTTGCCATAATATCTATGGCTCCTATCTCTACAATCCCTTCGACCATTATGAAAAGTCCTATAAAGAAAAACAAAGTTTTCCACTCTATGGTTTTAAAAATTTCTTCTACATCTTTTTTTGTTATTATCATTAGAATAACTGCTCCACCAAAAGAAACAAATGAAGGTTCAATATGAGTTATTGAATGTGTCAAAAAACCTATAAAAACAAAAAATAATACTGTAAGTGAAGTAATCATAAGTTTTTTGTCTCTTAAAGCTCTGTTAGCATCCATATCCATAACTTTTGCTCTTAAATCTCTGGCAACTTTCATCTTACTTCCAAAAATAAATCTAAAGTTGATGATTGTAACTATAAGGATAATTACAATTATTGGAGAAAGGTTTAATGCAAATTCATTAAATGATAGTTTAGAAGCACTTCCTATTAATATATTGGGAGGGTCTCCAATAAGAGTTGCGGCTCCACCAATGTTAGAAGCAATTACCTCAGCAATAAGAAATGGTATAGAGTCGATTTTTAACTCTTCCGTTATAAGAATGGTGACAGGACCTAATAATAAAATTGTGGTAACATTGTCTAAGAGTGCTGAAAATAAAGCTGTAATAACCATTAATAAAAACATTAATGGAAAGGGTTTACCTTTAACAGTTTTAACAATCTTAATAGCTACCCACTGGAACAGTCCAGATTCTGAAGTTATTTGAACGATGATCATCATACCGATCAAAAGAAAAATAACATTTAAATCAATAGCTCGAAAAGCTTTTTCAGATGGTAAAATCTTCAAAGTAACCATTAATATACCACCTAGTAATGCTGAAAGTGTATGAGGTATTTTTTCTGTTATGATGAGATAGTAAGTAAACATGAAAATACCAATACCCAAGATGAAAGTATTCATTTTTGCCTCCTTTAAAATTTAAACTTAATTTAATCTATAACATAAAATTTCTTAATAATTGATATTTCGTAGTAACTATTTAAATTCAAGTAGACTTATCTTATGAAAAATTACGCTATCTTTAAATCAGATAATTTTAAAAAGTTTTTTAGCCCTAATAAATAATATTTTGTTTTTATTAGATGATCAATAGTTATTTTTACAAAACTTATCTAAACTAAGAAAATAATAAACTGAGTTTTTAGAAGATTAAGAATCTGTAATTTTTTTTAAATCTATAGAATGAACAGATTTAGTTAAAGAAATTAAGAGATTGGAATATGTTTTTAAATGTTTTGTGTTCATAGAATCCACTCCTTAAAATTATCTTGTCATTAGAAGTATATTTCTTTTTTATATTTAGAATAGATCTATAATTGTTTTCTTAAACAATTAAAAGCATATCATTAAAAGGCATAAAAGTTAAGAGGTAAATAAAAAAAAGGAACTAATTTTAACTAATATTAATCTTAAGAAAAAAATTGATTTGCAATTTTTTGTATACTATAAAATTAAATTTAAAAATAAAAAAACAAGATCGATTTTCTCTGTGTCTAGAAATTTTGATCTTGTTTTTTATATTTAATGTTAAAAAAAATTATAGACTAAAGAGTTCATCATCTTTTATAGTCGTATTTTTATTATGAAATATTTTTAAAAGTTTTTCAGGAGTGAGGTTATTTTTTTCCTCTCCTGTAAAATCTAAGATGATCTTACCTTCATGTAACATGATCAATCTATTTCCATATTTTATAGCATCGTTTAAGTTATGAGTTATCATAAGGGTAGGTATCTTATAGTGTTCAACAATTGTTTTTGTTTTTTCCATGATTAATTTTGAAGTTTGAGGATCAAGAGCTGCTGTATGTTCATCAAGGAGTAACATCTTTGGTCTATTTAAAGTTGCCATGATAAGAGCTAGACATTGTCTTTGTCCTCCAGAAAGTAAACCAACTTCTGTATCTAATTGATCTTCTAATCCTAAACCTAGTTGACTTAAGGTATCTCTATAGAATTTTTTTCTTTTTTTATTTAAGCCTAGAGTAAGATTAAATCTTTTTCCTTTATTGTCTGCCATAGATAAATTTTCAAAAATAGTCATAGATGGTGCAGTTCCAAGGGAAGGATCTTGGTATACCTTTGAGATAAAAGCATTTCTTTTATAGTTAGGCAACTTTGTAAAATCTTGATCTTCTATAAATAAACTTCCATTATCTGGTTCTATATTTCCCATTATAATATTTAAAAGGGTAGATTTTCCTGCTCCATTACTTCCAATTACAGAAACAAAATCTCCATGATCTAGTTGAAAATCTAATCCTCTAAAAACTTTTTTTTCATTTCCTAATTCAGAATGAAAAGATTTATATAGATTATTAATTTTTAGCATTTTTTGATCTACCTCCTAATTTTTTTTTAAATTTCAAGTTTAAATTTTTACTTTTAAAAGCCATGATTCCAACAGTTAATATTGCAGTGATAAGTTTTATATCACTAGCAGCAAATCCTATCTTTAGAGAACCGAGTATTATAAATCTATATAGTATTGAACCTACAATTACAATGGTTGTTACACCAAATAATTTTCCTTTTTTTAAGACACTTTCACCAATTATAATTGAAGCAAGTCCTGTAACAATTGTTCCTGTTCCCATTGCAATATCTGAAAAACCCTGGTATTGAGCGAGTATTCCACCAGATAAAGCTACTAATCCATTAGCTAGCATATGGCCTATTATCTTTAATCTTTTTTCATCTATTCCTAGAGAAACAACTAAAGTTTCATTGTCACCTAAAGCTCTTAGGGCAAATCCAAATTTTGTATTTAAAAGATAATCTAAAGAAAATTTACAAATAAGTACTATTAACAATATGATTAAGAAGTTATATTTGTTAGAAAAAATATTACCAACCTTAAATAATGGGATATTTGATTTTCCCATTATTCGAAGGTTGATACTATATAGTCCTGTCATAACAATAATTCCAGCCAAAAGATTTGTGATCTTAAATTTAATGTGGATATATCCTGTGATAAGTCCAGCAAGAGATCCACCAATAAATGCAACTGCTAAAGTTAAGATAGGATTAAATCCTTTTATAAGAAGTATAGCTACAATAGAAGCTCCCATTGGGAAAGATCCATCTACAGTAAGGTCTGGAAAGTCTAGTATTTTATAGGATATATATAATCCTAAAGCCATTATTGCAAAAATTAACCCCTGTTCAATAGTACCTAGTAACATAATTTTTTCTCCTTTAATCTATAATTTCTTTATTTTATAATTTCTATATTTTTTGATTGTTCTTCATCTAATGAAATTTCATATTTTTTCATTTGTTTTTCATTTATAGTTAATTCTGATTTATTTAAATATTCTATCTTCATATCTTCAAGGTTTGCTCCATCTAAATATCTTAAGATCATCTCACCAGTTTGGTATCCTACTTCATATTCTGATATTCCAGAAGAAGCTAGGGCTCCTGCTTCAGTAAAATCTCTAGTAGCACCTATAACAGGAATATTAGCTTTATTAGTTCTATCTATAATAAGGCTATAAGCTGAAGCTAGGTTATTATCTTTAGCTGTATATAGAACATCAACATTTCCAACTAAACTATCTAATGCAGAAGCAATCTCTGTAACATTTGTAATTCCTCTAGCAACAACTTTATATCCTGCTTTTTCAGCAACTTTAGTAAACTCTTCTACAAGGAATGTTGAATTAGCTTCACTAGTTGTGTATATAGTTCCTATTGTTTTTGCCTTTGGAAGTAGTTCTTGAATTAATTTAACTTGTTCTTTTACTGGAGACATATCACTGACTCCTGTAACATTTTTACCTTCTAATCCTGCTATTACAGGATTTGTTACAGCGGTGAAAAAAAGTGGTTTCTCTGGAACTTTATTTAAAGCTGCTTGAGCACTAGGAGTCGTTATAGCTACTATTATATCAGATTTTTCATTAAATTGAGTTGCAATAGTTTGAGCTGTGATAAAATCTCCCTGGGCATTTTGATAGTTGAATACTACTTGGTCTTTATATTTACTTTCTTTAAGGGCATCTTCAACACCAGTTCTAATTGTATCAAGAGACGGGTGTTCTACAATTTGAGTGATACCAATATTTATTTTTTCTGTGGTATTATTTGTTGTTTGTTCTTCCTTACCTTTACATCCTATTAAAGCCATTACTAAAGTGATTCCTAAAATTATTTTCTTCATTTATTTACTCCTTTTAATTTATTTTTTATATAAAAAAAAGAGATTAACCCATAAGATTAACCCCCTTGTATAGTTAATTCCATAATTATATTTTATAAAAACAAGATTTTCTTGATTTTATAAAACATATTTGAAATTATATAAAACTACAGCAACTATCGGTCAAAAACAGATCTACTTAATAATTCGGTATTAAATTTATTAGATTCGTTTTTGCACCACCAAGTAAGTCTCTTAGACATAATAGTCACCTCCGTTTAATTTATTATTTTATTAATAATATAATAAATAACATATAATTGTCAATAAAATATTTAAATTTTTTTTAAAACTCTTAAAAAAAAACAGATAAAAGTGTATAATTATATAGAATATAACTATATAATTTAGTAGGTGGTAAAGATGGAAATAATAACTTGTCATATATACGCAGATCTAGATGCACTTTCTTCTATGGTTTTAATAAAAAGATTATACCCCAATGGAATAATTGTTTTTCCAGGTAATGTTGGGAAGGGTGTAAAGGCTTTTGTAAATCTTTATCAGGATTTTTTAAAGATAAAAAAAATAAAAGATATTGAGATGGATAAGGTAACAAAACTTATTGTTGTAGATACTTCTAAAAAAAATAGGATAGGAGTATTTGAACAGCTATTAGATAAAGATAATGTAGAGGTTATAATCTATGATCATCATAAGGTTAGCAAAAATGATATAAAGGATAGAAAGATTATTAGAAAAAATTATGGTTCTAATACAACTAATATATTAGAGGTCTTATTAGAAGATGATCCAAATATTAAATTAAATCAGATAGAAGCTACCTTGGGTCTTATGGGGATCTATGAAGATACAGGAAGTTTTAATTTTCATAGTACGACTCCAAAAGATTTAGAGATGGGGGCTTATCTATTAAAAAATAATGGAGATCTGTCTAAGGTCAGTGAGTATATCCAAAAAGGATTGGAAAAGGAAGAACTAGAAATATTTATAGAACTTATTGAAAATTCTGAATTTTTAGATATAGATGGTGAGAGGGTACAACTAACATATTATAAGACCGATGATTTTATCTTAGGTTTAGATGAATTAATAAATAAGATGCAATATCTAGAAAAATCAAGTTTGTGTATTATCTTATGTGGAAATGAAAAAAAAATAAATATAATAGGAAGATCTTCAAATAAGATAGACATGTCTAAAATTTTAAAAGATTATAAGGTTGAAGGGCATGAGTATGCTGTTTCAGGAATAGTAAAAGGTCAAGAGATAGAAAAGATATATTCAGATATAAAAAAAAATATAGAGATGACCGTTAAACCTGGAAAAAAAGCAATAGATATAATGAATATTCCAGTAAGAACTATCTTAAAAGATACAAAAATTAAGCTGGCCTACAAGATAATGTATCGAATGGGATATGGTGGGTTGCCAATTGTAGAAGATGGTGAAGTCATAGGAATAATTACAAGAAATAGTGTAGATAAAGCTCTCAATCATGGATTTTCAAATGCACCTGTCAGTGCATATATGACCTCTGAAATAATTACAGGAGATAAAAATCTTAGTATTGAGGAGTTAAAGGCCCTTATTGTAGAAAAGGGAATTGGAAGAATTCCAATAGTCGACGATGAAAAAAAAATAATTGGGATAGTTACTAGAACCGATATATTAAATTCTATATATAGTAAAAATCCAATAAGAAAGGCTAAAAAATTAAAATTTGAATTAGATGTAAAAAATAATATAACTGAAGTAGTTCCACAAGAACTTACTAAATTATTGAAGATTATAGAGAAATTATCGAAGAAAAGAGATGAAAAAGTATTTTTAGTAGGAGGGATCGTCAGAGATTTTATTCTAGGAATAAATAATAAAGATATTGATATAGTAGTAGAGGGAGATGGAATAAGTTTTGCTTTAGAATTAAAAGAGATCTTAAATGCTAAAAAAATAAAAATACATGAAAAATTTAAAACAGCAATGATAATAGTTTCTGATGATCTAAAATTAGATATAGCTAGCTCTAGGTTGGAATATTATGAATATCCTACCTCCCTTCCAGTGGTAGAGTATGGAAATATTAGAGATGATATGTATAGGAGAGATTTTAGTATAAATGCCATGGCTTTAGAGATAGATAGTTATAACTTTGGTAAACTTATTGATTTTTATGGGGGATATAATGATCTTATTTCTAAAAAAATAAAAACACTACATAACCTTAGTTTTGTAGAAGATCCTACAAGGATAATAAGAGCTTTTAGATTTGCAGCTAGATATAAATTTGAGCTAGGTAAAGATACAAAAATATTTTTAAAAAATGCAATAGCTGACGGTTTTTTAAAGAAAATATCTTGGCCTCGAGTTAAACAGGAATTAGAGATCTTATTTTCTGATGAAAATTTAACTAGGGGAATGGAGCTTTTAGATAGGTATAATGTTTTTTGTGAGATCAATCCCAATATTAAATATGATCTAGAGATGAGAAAAAATATAGAAAAGTTAGAGACTTTAGATGAACTTTTAAGTTTTGTTAAGATAAAAAAATGGTTGTTAGTATTTTTAATTATTTTAGAAAATTTAGAAAAAAAAGAACTAGATCTAGTTTTTAAAAAATTTGATTTTTCAAATAAATTTATAGAAAAGTATGATTATGGTATATTAATAAGGGAAAAGATATTAGAGAAGTTAACAACAGCTAATAAAAATTCTCATATATATAAGGCTCTAAATAATATATCTATGGAGATAATTCTTTTGATCTATATTCAAAATAGAGATAAAAATATTGAAGAAAAAATAAAAAAATATATCTATACTCTCTCTAGGATTAAACCTATCATTAGGGGAAGGGATCTTCTTAAAAATAATGAGATTCCAGGAATAGAGTTTAAAGAAAAATTAGATATTTATTTTATGAAACAACTAAACATGGAAGATCCGACAAGGGAAAAGTTACTAAAAATACAGGAGGAAAAGTGAAAAATAAATTTTTATACATATTAATAATATACAATATTTTTGCTGTTACACTTAGATCAGAAACAATATCTCCTAAAGAAAATAATATGGGAATATCTACCATCGATTCAAAAATAGAGTTGAAAAGATTTCAAATTTTAGAATTAGAAAGATTGAGAGAATCGATTTTAAAGAGAAAAAAAACAGGAGAGAGGATAAAGATAGGTCTTGCATTAAGTGGTGGTGGATCTAAGGGATTTGCTCATATAGGTGTTTTAAAAGTTTTAGAAGAAAATAATATACCTATTGATTATATTAGTGGAACTAGTATGGGTGGTGTTGTAGCTAGTTTATATGCTGTAGGATATACTCCTAATGAGATTGAAGTTATTGTAAAAACCATGGATTGGGACTACCGATTATCTAATGAACCAAAGAGGATAGATATTCCATTAGAAGAAAAATTTAAATCTGAAAAATATTTTGCTTCAGTAACCTATGATGATAAATTAAATTTTAGCCTTCCAAAGGGTATCTTAACTGGAGAAAAATCATATTTAAAGTTAAAAGAATTATTTTGGAATGAAAGAGATATCAAATCTTTTGATGAATTTAATCCTGTTTTACGGATAGTTGCTACAGATTTTAATACAGGAAAAGCTAAAAGTTTTGACCATGGAAATTTGCCTCTTATTGTCAGTGCTAGTATGGCAATCCCTACTATATATGATCCTGTAAAAATAGGAAATAAAGTATATATCGATGGGATGGTTTCTAGAAATCTACCTGTGGAAGATCTTTTTTCAGCAGGAGCAGATATTGTTATAGCTAGTGATGTAGGAGCACCTCAAATAGATATATTAACTTATAATCTACTTACTGTAGTAAATAAAATTTCTACCTATAGAGGGTTAGAATCTACAGAGAAACAAAGAAAATTAGCAACTATAATAATAGACCCAGATGTAAAATTAGATGGGACAGCAGACTTTGATAATTTAGATCATCTAATATCTAAGGGGGAGTTAGCAACTAAGGAAAAATTAAAAGAATTAGAGAGATATAAAAGTTTAGATATGCAAAAAAGAGTACCGAGAAAAAAATTTTTAGACGAGGTATATATAGATAATATTGAAATAAAAGATTCGAAGTCTTTAGATAAAGAGATGAAAAAAGATATTGTAGAGGAACAACTTGATAAAAAAATTCCAGGAAAGGTAAGTTATAAAGATTTAGAAAGTCTTATGATGAAACTCTATGCTCTACCCTATGTAGAAAAATCTTATTATACAATTAATGGATCTACTTTAAAGATAGATGTAGAGGAAAAAGAACTAAATTTTATAAGGGCAGGAGCAAACTATAATTCTGATACAGGATCAAAATTAGCTGTGGGAACTGATTTTGTTAAATTAGGAAAGATAGGAAAGGTAACATCTTTAGAATTAGAAATTGGAGAGTATAAAAGTCTTGAATTTAATAATTTTTGGTATTATGGGAAAAAAAATAAAATAGGAATAGATCTAAAATTAGGTTATGAAGAAAATCCTATATATATCTATGAAGGCAAAAGTTTAAAAGCGGAATCAACAGAGGAAAGTAAATTTATTGATCTTAGTTTTACAACTAAATTATTTAGACAATTTGATCTTTCTACTGGGATAAAATATGTTGATACTGAAAATGAATTTGATGTAGGTTCGGATAAATATAAAGATCTTCTAAGTGAAAACTATGATTATCAAGAGATGTATCTAAAGTTGATCTTAGATAGAAAAGATAGTTCGATCTATCCTACCGATGGAAGTTATCTAAAAGCCAAACATGAAGTTGGTGGAGTAGGAAGTGAGGAAGTAGAATATTATAGTGAATTAGGGATAATACAGGGTTATATCCCAATAACACCTAAACTTTCACTGAGTGGATCTCTAAGTGGAGGAATAATTAGTGGAGGAAATATACCATTAGAAAAGCATTTTAAAATTGGTGGAATAAATAATGATATAGACAATAATTATATCTCGTTTTATGGTTATAATATGATGGGGAAATTAGCATCAAAATTTATGGTCGTTCAGTTAGGAGCTCAGTATATGATCTATTCTAATTTATATATTACAGCTAAATTTAATACTTTAACCTATGGAAGTGTAGAAGATAGTGATTTAATAGGAAATAATGACGATGAAATATATGAAGATTATGAATATGGATATGGGTTAACCTTAGGATACAAATCTATTTTTGGTCCATTAGAACTATCACTAACAAATGATGTAAATTCTACTGAGAGTGCAATAATATCTGTTAATATGGGATATGTATTTTAAAAAAAAAGTCATCAAATAATATTATTTGATGGCTTTTTTATATTATATATTTTTTATTATTAGATCTTCTTTTTTTAACTTAGGAACATAGTGGATATTGTTTGATCTGAAATATTTAGTATCAGAAGATGTATCTATTATTTCTACAGTTTCATTAGGTTTACCAATGGCAATTAAAATTCCTAGATCATAGTCATCTGATATCTCTAAAAGTTCTTTTACTGCAGGTTTATTATAAGAACCTAAAAGACATCCTCCAAATTTCATATCTCTTAATTTTAACATGATATTTTGACTTGCAATTCCCATATCAAAATTAAAGAAGTTATCACTTGTACCTACTTTTTTTTCGTTTAACATCAAGATATAAGCTACAGGAGATTCATCTTTTGTAGGATTCCAATTTATAGATCCAGCCCATTTTGTATGTGGAAATATTTGATCACAAACCTCTTCATTTGATATTAATACATATCTTAGACATTGTCCATTTCTAGCAGAACCAGAATATCTTGCTATCTCAATGATTTCTTCTAACTCTTTTTTTTCGATCCTAACTTTTTTAAAACTCCTAAATGATCTTGTTTCTTTTATTAATTTATCTATCAATTTTTTAACCCCCTTATATATATTTACTCTAGAGTATCTTTCAAAATTGGCTATATGTCAATAGTAGAAGGGAAAAAATATTATATTATTTTTTATTTTTATTTTCTCTTTTTATTTTGATAAAATTGTAATTTCCACGGATCTTTCTTTTATATCCCAAATTTGTAATAGTAGGAAAGATTCCTATCCTTCTAATCTGAAAAATATCATCACTGAGACAATATGAACCAGAGTCTGTAGAGACCCCATATAGATAACCTGCATCACGAACTAGTTTTTTTGCTCTATTATCTAGATCTCCATATGGATATGCAAAGGAATTAAGTTT
>AYRG01000230.1_pt1 | contig 10616 bp, 9 predicted proteins | sample 183771 | NCBI WGS metagenome assembly AYRG01 (sample SAMN02391472, study PRJNA226580) | bioreactor metagenome | isolation source: day 33 sample from continuous culture bioreactor with low C:N ratio... | place: Germany: Bremen
TGCAATAGCAGCTCCTTTTATTCCCATGTCTAGTGTAAATATAAAAAATGGATCTAAAATAATATTTAACCCACACCCTATAATACTCATTTTCATAGCTGTTTTTGGATTTCCTTCTCCTCTTATAATATTATTCATTCCTATAAAAAGTAATTGAAAAGTAGTTGCATAAAAAATAATAGACATATAATCTTTAGCATAATTGATATTGTTTGTTGTGGCACCAAATAACAAGAGGATATCATCTAAAAATAATAGACCTAAAATAGAAAATAAAACACCTGTTAAAATAAATAAGGTTAATGCATTTCCTAGTATTTGTTCTGCTTTTTTTATGTTTTTTTTCCCTAGATTTATAGATATGAGAGCTCCTCCTCCGATACCTATAAAAAGTCCTGTTGCCAATATAAAAGTAAAAAGTGGCAAGGCGATACTTATTCCGGCAATAGCCAAACGTCCAACACCAAAACTTATGAATATCCGATCTACAATGTTATACAATACATAAACTAATGTACCTGTAATAGCAGGGATGGAGTATTCCCATAAGAGTTTGGGAATTTTTTCTGTTTCTAATCTTGTATTTTTCATATGAGCTCCTTGTATAATGAAATAGAACTATATGTGTACTATCTCTAGTTTATTTGATTTTTTAGAATTTAATAATGGATTTATGTTTGTTATTAATTGCTTAAGATAATGATGAATATTTTGTATAGAGCAAGAACATTTAACATAGTTTTTCTGGAGAAAAAAGATTAAATGAATTATTTATGGAGTAATAATTATTATTTTGGCACTATAAATATTAATAAAAATAAATATAGTGGTGGTGTAGTATTTTCTATTTTGAAAGAATAGATGTGAAAAAATACTAGAGACAATATTATTTATTAACTCTGAATTATAATTTTAAAAATTTATTAAAATTTATTTTTTATTTATTAAAAGAATAAAAGTGGACCTTTAATCAATTAAAAAATTAAAATTTTAAAGATTAACCGTTTAAATTTCAAAATATAATTTATATTTTGAATTGTTTACATCCAAACAGTATAAGATGAAATATATTTTTTGTCAATAATTGAAAAAAGTGTCGCCGCGCTACTTTTTTTTAAGTAGATATATAAAGGATAGAATGATATAATATAATAATTTAAATTATACAGGGAGGGAAAGATGAAAAAGTTAATGTTACTAGGAACAATTATTTCATTGTTTGCTTTTAATAACGTAGAAATAAAAGCAGAAGAAAAAGTAGATTTCATAGTTAAAAATGGAATAGTCTTAACTATGAATGAAGAAAAAGAGGTATTAGATGACGGTGTTGTGGTTGTAAAAGGAAATAAAATAATAGAGGTAGGAGATGAAAAAATATTAAAAAAATATTCTTCTAAAAAAATAATAGATGCAGACGGTGGAATAATTATGCCAGGAATGATAAATACCCATACTCATGTTTCTATGAGTGTATTTAGAAGTTTAGCAGATGATGTTCCAGATAGATTGAATAGATATATATTTCCATTAGAAAATAAGATGGTATCTAAAGAGATGGTTTACACAGGAGCTATTCTTGGAACTATAGAAATGGCTAAAGGTGGAGTTACTACCATGGTTGATATGTATTTGTTTGAAGAAAGTGCAGCAGAAGCTGTAAAAAAAATTGGTCTAAGAGGAATAATGACACAAAATATCATTAAATATCCTACAGCAGATGGGAAAGATGGAGAAGCTAAGATAAAAATGGCAACAGAATTTATAGAAAAATATAAAAATGATGAATTAATTACTCCTGGTTTTGGACCTCATGCTCCTCATACAGTTAAAAAAGAAGATTTAGAGAAGATAAGAGATCTATCAAAAAAATATAATGTTCCTGTTTCTATGCATGTAGCAGAGACTCAAAAAGAATTTGATAAATTTAAGAAACAATATAATATGACTCCTATTGAATATTTAGATTCTATAGGGTTATTAAATGAAAGATTCATAGCAGCACATTCTATTTTTGTGACAGAAAGCGATATAGAACTTATGAAAAAAAGAGATATAGGGATAGCTCATAATATGGTAGCCAATATTAAATCTGCAAAAGGAGTATCACCAGCACTTAAAATGTTTGATGATGGTCTTAGGATTGGTTTAGGAACAGATGGCCCTATGAGTGGAAATACATTAGATATAATTGGACAAATGGGATATGTTGCTAAATTGCATAAATTGATAAATAAAGATAGATCTGCAATGCCACCTTATAAAGTTGTTGAAATGACTACAATGGGTGGAGCTAGAGCTATTCATAGAGAAAAAGAACTAGGTTCTTTAGAAAATGGGAAATTAGCAGATATAGTTATTTTAGAAACAAAATCTGCTAATATGCAACCTATATTTGATCCATATTCAGTACTAGTTTATTCTGCTAATGCTTCTAATGTGAATACGGTTATTGTAAATGGTAAAATGATTGTAGAAAATAAAAAATTATTAACTTATGATGAAGAAAAAAATAGAAAAGTTATTAAAGAATTTTCAAAGGAAGTAAAAAAAATAGCAGAGACTTTATAAAATTTTTTAAATCTACTCTTTTGGGAGTAGATTTAAATTTATTAGGAGGAATTAAAATGGAAAAAAATCCAAAAAAAATAGTTGTTAAAGATAAAGATCAAAATATAAAAAGTATTCAAGAATATAATTATAATGAACATGGAGATCCAATTTTATTTAAAAAAATAGATGGGATGGGAAAATTAATAGTTCATTGGGTGTATGAATACAAATATGATAAATTAAAAAGGAAGACAATGATGAGAATATCTGATCTAGAAGATGACAAAGAAACAATAATGGAATATGAATATTAGAGGGAAAAAATAAATGAAATATGATATAATGTATTTAAATTGTTCATATAAAATAGGAAAAATAGGAGATTTAAGTGCATTTATTAGATGGAATTATATGTGGAATGGTACTTTCATTACCTTTTGGTCCACTAGCTTTATATTGTATGGAAAAAACATTATCCGAAGGAAGGTATAAGGGATTTATATCTTCTATGGGAATGATAACAGCAGATGTTTGTTATGGGCTTATTGCGTTATTTGGATTTAGATATGTAGAAAGTTTATTGCGTGATTATCAAGCTGAAATTAAGGTGGTATCTGGAATCTTAATATTAGGATTGGGGTATAAAATTTTTAGGAGTAGAAAAAATATGTCAAATACTGTTGAAATAGATCATCTTGGTTATATAAGATCTTATATAACAACTATTTTAGTAGCTTTTGCTAATCCTCTCTCAATCTTTACCTTTATAGGACTTTTTACAATTTTAGGTGTATCTACAGATGTAAAACATATTAGTTTAAAAATTGCTTTAGGAATAATAATCGGCGGAGGAATTCAATGGTTTGGAATAACAGGAGCATTATCTCATTATAGAAAGAAAATAACACTAGAAACATTAGAAATATTGAGGCATTATGCCAGTATAATAATTATGTTAGGCGGAGTTATAATAACACTGTCATCATTTATAAAAAACTAAGATATAGCTTTTTCCTATAGTCTTAAAAAGGAGTAGTGAAATGGTAAAAAATGTTAAAAAATTAGATTCATATTTAGAGTATGATTCAAAGAATGAAGACGTAACAATAGCAGTTGCAATGAGTGGAGGAGTAGATTCTTCAACAGTAGCTTATCTTTTAAAAAAACAAGGATATAATGTTTTTGGGATAACAATGGAAGTTTGGACTAGTGGATCATCGTGTAGTCAAAGTATAGATTTGAGTGATGCAAAAAAAGTATGCGACGATCTTGGGATAGAACATCATATGATTCATTTAGGAGATGAGTTTAAGGAGTTAGTAGTAGATAGGTTTGTAAATGACTATATTGAAGGGAAAACTCCTAATCCGTGTATGGTGTGCAATAGGCATATAAAATTTGGAAGACTGGTAGAATTAGGATTATCCCATGGGGCAGATTTTATAGCCACTGGTCATTATGCTAAAATAGAAAACGGATTGCTAAAAGTAGGAGATGATCTAAATAAAGATCAAGTATATTTCCTTTCTCAAATGAGAAAAGAAAATATACAAAAATTAATGTTTCCAATAGGAGATCTTAAAAAACCACAAGTAAGAGAATTGGCTAAATTATTAAATATTAGAGTATATGCAAAAAAAGATAGTCAAGAGATTTGCTTTGTAGAAGATGGTAAATTAAGTGAGTTTTTAAATGAACTGACAGATGGAAAAGCAAGTTGTGAAGGAGATATTATTACAACAGATGGAAAAGTAATTGGAAAACATAGAGGAATAAGTTTTTATACTATTGGGCAGAGAAAAGGTTTAGGAATAAGTTTTCCAGAACCACTTTATGTTGTAGAAATAGATAGTAAAAAAAATTGTTTGATAGTTGGAAAAAATGAAGAATTATTTAGTTCATATTTGATAGCAAACAAAATAAATCTTTTGGGTTGTGAAAAGATAGAAGAATTAAAAAATATGAAATTGAAAGTAAAGACTAGATCTCGAGATAAATTTCATTCTTGTAGTGTAAAGATTTTAGAAAATGATAAGATAAAAGTAGATTTCTTAGAAGAGAAGGTTAGAGCTGTAACTCCGGGGCAGGGAGTTGTCCTTTATAATTATGATGGAGAAGTCATAGCTAGTGGATTTATAGTTAAATAATAAGATTTAAAAAGTAATAATTACTTCAAATAATAAAAACCCAAATCAAAAAGATTTGGGTTTTTTTTAAAGTTTGTAAAGATGAAGAACTAAAAATTAAGAACTAAAAATTATTTGGCAATTACCATCTAAAGCCATTATAATTTTCATAGGATCATAGTCTCCAAAACTTTTATTCCAAGATATTATAGAAGCTAAAAGTAATGTTTTGTTATTAAAATCTTGTATAATTTTTTCACCTTTTTTTAGTATAAGAAAAGCTTTCACCTTATAGACACCTCCTAAAATTAATTATAGATAATACCTTATCAATAAAGTATACCACCTATATTGAAAGAATAGAATTAAAATAAATTAATTTTTTTTATAAATTTCATTATAAATTTTTTTTACCAATTGAAATCATTAATTTAATTCTATTAATTTGATTTACTTCTGAATAAGAGGGATCATAATCGATTGCAGTAATATTTGACTCTGGATAGATTTGTTTTATTTTTTTCATCATTCCTCTACCTGTTATTTGGTTAGGTAAACAACCAAAAGGTTGTATACAAATAATATTATTAATTTTTTCTTCTATAAGATCGATCATTTCACCGACTAAAAACCAACCTTCTCCAGATTGATTACCTAAAGAAATATATTCAGAAGTTTTTTCAGCTATTTTATCAATTAAATTTTCACTTTTAAAAATTTTAGTCTTATCCAAAGCTTTGTCGATTATATTAGTATAAATTTTTAGAATCGAGAGAAAAAATTTATATTTTATGGAAAATAGTTTGCTTTTAAATTTTTCTTCAAGAAATCCATCACTATAGATACAATAGTTGATAAAGTTCATTAATCCATAAACTTTAACTTCGCAGCCCTCCTCTTCTAAAGCATCGATTAAATTATTGTTTGCACAAGGACTGAACTTAACTAAAATTTCCCCAACTATTCCTACTTTTATTTTCTTTTTGTCGATAGTCTTTATTTTTAAAAACTCTTCTATTGCCTCATAGATATTTTCTTTAAATTTAATTAGACTACCAGTTTCTATATTTTTCTTTATTATCTCCCTATATCTATTGTAAAGTTCATTGGTAGTTCCTGGAACTTTTTCATAGGGTCTCACTTTATATAATAAATTCATCAAAAAATCTCCATAAGAAATTGCCATTATCAATCTATGAATTAATTTTAGACTTAGTTTAAAACCTTCTTGTTTTTCATATCCTATACTATTTAGAGAAAGTATTGGAATATTTTTAAAACCTGCATCTATTAAAGCTTTTTTTAATAAAGCTGTATAATTTGTTGCACGGCAACTTCCACCTGTTTGAGATATTAAAACTGCTGTTTTTTTCAAATTAAATTTTTTAGATTTTAGAGCTAAGATTAATTCTCCTATAACTAATATAGCTGGGTAACAAGCATCGTTATTGACATATTTTAAACCTACCTCAATAGCCTCTTTTGTTTCCTCTAAAATTTCTAAATTATAACCACTAGATCGAAAAGCTGTTTCTATTAAATCAAAGTGTATTGGTGACATTTGAGGAGCAATTATAGTATAATTATCCTTTGAATTTTTTTTAAATTTTACCTTTGGAGTATCTTTTTTAGATTCAACTAGTTTAAAAATATCTTTTTTTCTATCTTCTAAAACTGCAAATAAACTTCTAAGTCTAATCTTAATAGAACCCATATTACTTATCTCATCTATTTTTAAAACTGTATGTGTTTTTCCATAATGTTCTAAAATTTCTGAGACTTGATCTATAGTTATTGAATCAATTCCACAACTAAAACTATTAAACTCAATTAATTCTAAATTTTTATGTTGTCCTACAAAATTTGCCGCTCTATATAATCTAGAATGATAGGTCCATTGATCTACAACTCTCAAATCATATTTTAATGAAGATAGAGTAGATATAATATCTCCTGTTAAGACAGGTATATCAAAAGAATTTAAAATATCAGGGATTCCATGATTGATCTCTTTGTCTAAATGATAGGGTCTTCCACACAAAACTATCCCTATTTTATTATTTTCTTCTATATATTTTAGAGTTTCCTTTGTTTTTTTTAATAGATCTTCTTTATAATGATTTCTTTCCTCCCAACTAAGATCAACAGCTTTTTTTATTTCAGATTTAGATATATTGTACTGAGAAAATTCTTTTTTTAATATTTTATAGATTGTTTTTTTATTTTCTAAAGATACAAATGGATTTATTACTTCTATATTTTTTTCCTTTAAAATATCCATATTATTTTTAATAACTTCAGAATATGAAATTACAATTGGACAATTGAATTTATTGTCAGATTTTGAAGATTCTTTTTCCTCATAAACTACACAAGGATAAAATATTTTTTTTATCCCTTTTTCTATTAAATTTACAATATGTCCATGAACGAGTTTGGCTGGATAACAGATAGAATCTGATGAGATAGTTCCAATTCCTTTATTATATAGTTCTTTAGAAGATTCATCTGAAAGGATAACTCTAAAACCCAAAGAGGTCAAAAATGTAAACCAAAAAGGATATGATTCATAGATATTTAAAACTCTAGGAATACCTATCTCTCCTCTAAAACTTTTTGAAATATCTAAAGGATTATAATTAAATAATCTATTATATTTATATTCCACCATATTATATTTTGATTCTTTTTTTCTTTTTTCTAAAAAATTATCACATCTATTTCCTGAGATAAACTTTTTACCTGTTTTAAATAGATGGATAGTTAACAAACAATTATTTCCACAACCCTTACACTTAATGAGATTACTCTCAAAGGAAAAATCATTTATATCTTTTAGACTTAAAATAGATGATATCTCTTTTTTTTCTTTTTTTGAATTTTCTTTAGCTATGAGAGCACATCCAAAAGCACCCATTAAACCTGCTATATTAGGTCTTATTACAGATTTTTTAGAGATTAATTCAAAACATCTTAAAACAGAATCATTTAAAAAAGTTCCTCCTTGGACTACTATATTTTCTCCTAGTTCACTACTATTTTTCATTTTTATAACTTTATAGAGAGTATTTTTTATAACAGAATATGATAAACCTGCTGAAATATCTTCTATCTTAGCTCCTTCTTTTTGAGCTTGTTTTACCTTTGAATTCATAAAGACTGTACACCTAGTACCTAGGTCACAAGGTTGTTTTGATTCTAGTCCTATCTTTGAAAATTCTAGGATATCTATATTTAAAGAGTTAGCAAAAGTTTCTAAAAAAGAACCACATCCAGAGGAACAAGCTTCATTTAAAAGAATTGATTTTATAACGCCATCCTTTATTTTTAAACACTTCATATCTTGTCCACCAATATCTAAAATAAAATCTACATTGGGTAAAAAATATTTTGAGCCCTTATAATGAGCTATAGTTTCGACTATTCCATAATCAATATTAAATGCTGATTTGATTAAATTTTCTCCATAACCAGTGACACAAGATCCCTTTATTTTTATTCTATCTCCTAATTTTTTATATAATCTTTTCATCTCTTTAAGGAGAACATCTGTGGGAGTTCCCTTATTATTAGAGTAAAAAGAATATAAAATTTTTAAATCTTCGGAAATAAGGATTAACTTTATAGTTGTTGATCCTGCATCGATTCCTAAATATGCATCTCCTTTATATTTTTCTATATCAACTTCATCAATTTTTTCTGATTCATGTCTCTCATAAAATTCTTTTCTCTCTTTCTCTGTCAAAAAAAGTGGCTTTAAAAATAGAGAATTTTCAGGATTAGTTTCAAGTAATAACTGTAATTTTTTATTTAGATTATTAAGATCAATAAATGAAAAGTCATCCTCTTCTAGAGCAATAAAACAAGCTCCTTTCGCGACAAATAATTGTGATTCATTTGGAAATAAAATGTCTTCATCATCTAATTCTAATGTTTTTTTAAATCTATTTCTTAACTCACTTAAAAAATATAAAGGTCCTCCTAAGAAAGCTACTTTTTTTTCTATTTTTTTCCCACAAGCAAGACCTGTTATAGTTTGATTTACAACAGCTTGTAAGATAGAAACTGCAATATCTTCTGTTTTGACTCCTTCATTTATGAGAGGCTGGATATCTGTTTTGGCAAAGACACCACATCTGGAAGCTATTGGATAAATTGTACCAGATTTTTTGCTAATTCATTTAATCCCTTTGCATCTGTATTTAACAGATTTGCCATTTGATCTATGAAGGCTCCTGTACCACCAGCACAACTTCCATTCATCCTTTGTTCAGTTTTATTTTTAAAAAATGTTATTTTTGCATCTTCTCCACCTAATTCTATAGCCACATCTGTTTCTGGAATCAATACTTCAATTGCTCTAGTACAGGAGATAACTTCCTGAGTAAAATTAAAATCTAATATCTTAGATATTCCTATCCCCGATGATCCTGTAATATTAACTCTAAAAATTAGATCTTTTCCAAATTTTTTTGTGAGTGTATCTAACATCTCATCTAAAATAAATTTTAATTTCTTTTTTACATCGGAAAAATGTCTTTCATAAATAGAATATAATATTTCTTTTTTAGAATTAATACAAACAATTTTAATAGTTGTAGAGCCTAAATCAATGCCTAAAAATAATTTTTTCATAAAATCTCTCCTGTCATGATATAAAATCACTTATAATAGTTTTTCGGTCTAATGTTAAGTATACCCCATTATTTAAAAATCTTTGTATAAATTTTTAAATAAGTTATTTATTTCATTTTTTCTAAATTATTAATAAAAAAAATTTGACAAAAAAAAGAAATTAAGGATATAATCAATTATAAAATTGAATATAAACTTCGGGGCAGGGTGCAATTCCCTACCGGCGGTGATAGTCCGCGAGCGCAAGCTGAACTAGTGTAATTCTAGTACCGACAGTATAGTCTGGATGATAGAAGTTTTTGATAAAATTTTAATTTATAGTTTAACATTTTTTATTTTGAATTTTTTTTGAAATATTTTGATTGTGAATGTTTTAAGTTTATAGATTAAAAATTATTAAAAGTGTAAAGCCTCAAGTAGATTCTTGAGGCTTTTTTTTATAAAAAAATAAAATAGATGGAGGAAAAATTATGAAAACATTTGAAGGGAATTTTAGTGGAGAAAATATTAAGGTAGGGATAGTTTGTGGAAGATTCAATGAATTTATCACTTCTAAATTATTAGGAGGAGCAAAAGATGCTCTTGTAAGACACGGTGTAGATGATGAAAATATTCATATGGCTTGGGTTCCAGGAGTATTTGAGATGCCATTGATAGCTAAAAAGATGGTGGAAACTAAAAAATATGATGCTGTAATAGCTCTAGGAGCAGTAATAAAAGGATCGACTCCTCATTTTGATTATGTATGTGCAGAAGTTTCTAAAGGAATAGCAACTGTATCTATGAATTCAGGAATTCCTGTAATCTTCGGAGTGTTAACAACTAATACAATTGAGCAAGCTATAGAAAGAGCAGGGACTAAAGCAGGAAATAAAGGATTTGATGCAGGAGTATCAGCTATAGAGATGGTAAATTTAATAAATTCAATAGGATAAGAAAAAATAAAATTTTAATTGAAAACCAGTAGATCTCTGTGTTAAAAAAATAATAATAGAGGGAGATGACCAGTGAAAAATTTAGATGAAAAATATATGGAAATGGCTTTAGAATTAGCTGCCTTAGGAGAGGGAGATGTAAATCCCAATCCTATGGTAGGAGCAATAGTCGTAAAAGATAAAAAAATAATTGGTAGAGGTTATCATAAAAAATATGGGGGATTCCATGCAGAAGTTTTTGCCTTAGATGAGGCAGGAAAAGATGCTGAGGGAGGGACTATCTATGTGACTTTAGAGCCATGTTCCCATTATGGGAAAACACCTCCTTGTGTTAAAAAAATAATTAAGATGGGGATAAAAAGATGTGTGA
>AYRG01000235.1_pt1 | contig 10519 bp, 9 predicted proteins | sample 183771 | NCBI WGS metagenome assembly AYRG01 (sample SAMN02391472, study PRJNA226580) | bioreactor metagenome | isolation source: day 33 sample from continuous culture bioreactor with low C:N ratio... | place: Germany: Bremen
TACCACTCTCTCCACCAGGTTCAATTTCATATAATATTGGTTCCATATGTTTTTCTATATTAGAAGTAGTCAACAAAGATATCATCGTTTTAGAATCGATACTCTCCACTTTATTTCTTTCAAATTTTCTTACTACATCTATATCTTTTTTTTCATCGTCTTCCTCTATCAAAGAACTTACCCTTACATCTAGTTCATTAGCAATCTTCTTTAAATTTTCTATAGATGGAGATGCTTTCCCTTGTTCTATTTGAGATAAAAAACTAGCTGATAAGCTAACCTTAGAAGCTAAAAGCCTCAAAGAATACCCCTTATCTTTCCTACATTTTTTTATCTTTTCCCCTAATGCCATCCTATTTCACCCCTTTAAAAATTTTAAGTACTTCAAACATAGCTCTCATCATGGTAAGCCTTCTTATCTTTTCTCTATTTCCATTAAAGAGATATTTTTTTATGTATTTTTTTTCTCCTACAACTACTCCAATGTATACAGTTCCTACGGGTTTTTCTTTAGTCCCACCATTTGGTCCTGCTATTCCTGTTGTAGCTATTTTTACTTCTGTATCTAATCCACTTAACATCTCGTCACAAGTTTCATAAGATACTGCTCCATAGAGATCTAAAGTTTCTTTTTTTACTTTTAATCTGGTTTGTTTAGATTCGTTGCTATAACATACTATCCCCTCTTTAAATACACTAGATACTCCATCTACCTCAATAAATTTAGAAGCGATCAAACCTCCAGTACAAGATTCTGCAAGGGAAATAAAATAATTTTTATCTTTTAAATATTTATATATTAAAATTTCCATTCTTTCATCGTCTTCACCAATTATATTTTCTCCAATTATCTTATACAGATCTAATATTATTTTATCTACATCGGATCTATTAGCATCTATTGTTTGAAGTCTAATTATTATACCATAATCTTTCACCAAGAACTCATAATGAATTCCTTTTAGTTTAAATAAGTAACTAACTTTAGTTTCTAATAAAGATTCTGGGATCCCCCAAACTAAAACATCTTTTATAAAAATATTTTTTTTCAATTTTCCTTGAGACGATAATAATTTTAAAAATTTAGGAAATAAATTATAAAGTTCCCTAGGTACCCCAGGAAATGCTACAATTTTATCTATGTATATTCCCTTACACATTCCAACATCGTTAATAATAGTCTGACTGCCAAATGGTTTTTCAGCTTCCCTTATATTTTTATCCTCTAAAACAAGGTTATAAGATTCATATTTATTTTTTAGATCTAAGTAATCTTCCTTATCTACTATTAGATCTACATTTAAAAATTCAGAGATAGCTAGTTTTGTGAGATCATCCATAGTTGGACCTAATCCTCCACTGAGTATAACTAAATCTGATTTTGAACTTCCATATTTTATAGCTTCTACAATATCTTTTATATTATCTCCTACCACTAACTTATATCTTATCTCTATCCCATATTTATTAAGTTCCTCGGCCATATATATACTGTTTGTATCTACAGTCATTCCACTTAGAAGTTCTGTTCCTACTAGTATAATCGTCGCATCCATATTATCTCTCCTAGAAAATTATTGTCATCAACATTATCAATAAGAAATTTGCCACTACTCCTGCTAAAAAATCATCTAACACTACTCCTACTCCAGAACCATACTGCTGTGATCTATCTATTGGACCTAACTTAGTTATATCAAAGAATCTAAAAAGTAAAAAACCTAAGATAACTGCTACTAAAGTTTCTTTATATCCAACTGGATTAACTAAAAACATTGTCACCATAAATCCCAATACCTCATCTATTACTACTTTTTGTGGATCTTTTTCCTTAAAGATCTCTCTTTCACATCTATCGGATACATATATTGACAGAACAAAGAATCCTGTTAAGAATATAAAATAAAATGAGTTATATAACCTAGCATCAGCTATTACCAATCTAAATGAATTTAACATAAAAAATAATGGTATTGCTCCTAGAGTTCCCATTGTTCCCGGAGCTTTAGGTAGTTCTCCCAATCCAAACCAAGTACCTAAGCCTCTTATAACCTCTTTTTTCATAATTTTTTCCTCCATTTTTTTATCTAAAAACTAACATCTCAAAGATGTTTCAACTAGTTATTATAACATATTTTACTTTGAACTCAAAGTAAGGCCTTTTATTTAAAAGATACTATTTTTTAACATTTTTTTACATTGTTAGTTGTGTGTATATCATTTTAGTTTTTTCTAATAATTCATCTAAATTTCCATTATTTTCAATATGTATATCTGCTTTTTTTAATTTTTCAGTGAGAGGCATCTGTGTGCTAATTATTTTTTTAGCCATTTTTTTCTCTATCTTATCTCTCACCTTTAATCTTTCTATTTGAATTTTTTCATCTACACTAACTACCAAAACTTTATCACAAAGATATTCTAATTTTGTTTCATATAGGAGAGGTACATCTAATATTATTAATTTTTCTTTTTTATTCTCCTCTATCTCTTTTACTATTTTTTTTTCTATTATAGGATGCATAATACTATTTAAAAGTTCTCTTTTTTCTTTTTTTTCAAACACTAGTTCCCTCAATTTTTTACGATCTAAATGACCACTATCTATTATTTGAAGTCCAAAATTTTCCTCTAGTTTTTTTAATATCTCTGTAGAATCAGATACTTCCCTTGATATTTTATCTGCATCTATTATATAGCTTCCTAGTTCCTTTAATTTTTTACTAACTGTACTCTTTCCACTAGCTATCCCACCTGTTAGACCTAATATCATAACTTTATCTCCTTTTTTAAGATAATTTCATATTAAATAAAATCTTTTTTTCATAACCTATAAAATTATTACTCTTTTATTATACCTCAATTTTCTAGATTAAATCTAATATTTTATCTCAATCTAAGAGCCCCTAAAAATTTCTAGGGGCTCTACAAATATCTATAATTTATTATGAAGGTTGTTACTAGTACTACACTTACATCCTAAAGCTATCTCTACAGTTTTATTCTCATCTATATATCTTACTTCCCATCCTAAACACTCTGGGTCACCATCATCTATCTCTATAACTTCTTTTTTTTCTTCTTTTAACTTTTTTTCTGTTGTTTTTATCGATATTAAAAATTCTTCCCTTGTCATCTTTTTCCTCCTATTGATATTTTATTTATCTCTCTCTATTTAAATAATAATTTTTATATAACCTTTTTTCTTTTTTTCCCTCTACTTTACCAATCTTCTTATCACATAACATCTCTTTTTCTTTCAGTAAAATTATCTTAAGTTCATCTTCTTCATCTTTATTTTTTTGTAGTTCAAGTAGCTCTTTAGCTTCTTTATATCTTCTATCTAAAACAAGGATATCTACAACTAATCTATAAAAAACAGATTTTTTTCCTAAAATTTCTACAATAAATTCTTTGTCTTTTTTTTCTATCTTTTGAGGATCTATTTTAGGTAAAATATTAAAGAATATTTGATTACCTTTATTTAATTTAGAATCTTCCTCTCTAAAATATTTAATAAAAGTATCAAAGGCAAGTTGCCATTGTAGATTTAAATTATAAAACTCAGCTAACATAAGATAATTTTTTTCCTTTTCATATATTTTTATTTGATATCTATCTTTACTTTTTTTATCTTTTAGCTTCTTAGCACACTCAAATGATTCATTCCACATTTTTAATCTTTCAAAACCTTCTAAAGCTTCTTTATATTTTTTATTTTCAAATTTTATAAAAGACTCGATCTTCAATATAATCTTAGAATCAATATCTTTAATTTTTTTATAATTTTTTAATGCTTCAAAATATAGTCCTTTTTCTTCAAATTCTTTTGCGTATTTTAATATTTTTTCATCTGACATCCCCTCTATCTCTATAAAATTGTCCAACCAATTTTTATTACTTGTCTTATATAATAATTTTTCTAATAAATTAAAAAAACTATTATCTATATCATCTAAAAATATCAAAGTTTTCTTAGCTCTTGTCACAGCTACATAAAATAAGTTGAAAAAATGTCTATAATGATTTGATAATTTTTCTATATTATTATTTTTTATAACTTTAACTATTTTGTCTACATCATCTTTAAAATAATCTACAAGACCTACACAAACAATATTTTCTCTTTCCATCCCCTTAGATTCATAGATTGTTAAGATTGTATTTTCATATTTTTTTCCCATATTTTTTTTTAGCTCAATACTAGGAACTATAATCATAACATCTTTATCCTCTAACTGAGATATATCATTTATATCAAAAGAAGCTAAGATGGGTATGTTTCCCTCCTTTATAGACGATCTTTCCCTATAACTTATTTTTTTATTTGTTATAAGTGTTTCTTCCCTAATCTCAGCTATTTTTTTAGCTAATTTCACTATCTTTTCACCACTTCTATAATTTATAGAGATCTCACTATTTTCTAATTTTTTAAAGTTATAGTTTTCACGGTAAAGAGTTTCTAACCTACCAAAATCAAAAAACGATAAGTTTATAGCTTGGTTGTTATCACCAGTCAAAAATACATTTTTCTTATCTCTTATAACTTCTAATACACTTAATATCTGTAACTCTGTAAGATCTTGAACTTCATCACAGGCTATAAAATCATATTTAAAACCTTTATTTTCCTCTTTTAAATATCTCATTGCCAAATCATTTTCATCATAATATCCTTCATTTTTTAAGTGTTTTTCATAGTCTATCCCTAAAGAATAAACCAATTCTCTAGTTTCATCATTTTTTAAAAGGGAATATTTATTCTTAAGTTCCCTATAATACTTTTTAGAAATAATATTTTCTTTTTCTATATCTCTCTTTCCATGAAATCCTACAAATCCTTTTATTATTCCTTTTATCTCACTAAAAACTTCTAGTACAGATAGATCTTTTAATTTAATATTATATCTACTTTTTTTTAAAAACCATTCCTTAAATTTTTCATAGGAGAAATAATTATCTTCTGTATCTGTAATAGATAGTTCTTCCCTAAAAAAATCATTTATATCTTTAAAATTTATTTGTTTTAACCTATACCCTGAATAGGTTTCATATAACCCCTTGGTATATCTCAATAATTTTTTATTGTGAGTAAGAAATAAAATTTTTGCATCTTTATTATCCCTTAGTATCTTCTCTATTTTTTTTAGTAACATAATGGTTTTTCCACTTCCAGCAGAACCATATAAACATATGGGAAGTTTTTTATTTATAATATTTTGTTGTTCCCTTGTTAATTTATATAACTCTCGATTATTTTCATAAGTTTTTTTTATTTCTTCTAAGGAATTATATTCAAAGACAGGATTTAAAATTATATCCTTAGTATCAATCTGAGAAATATCTTCTGCCTTTGCTGAAAGTTTTATCAGATTATTTATCTCTGTATTCTTTCCCCTCTTTACTGCATTGTTATGATTGTCTACACAAAGAAATATAATCCCATCTTCTTTAAATGTAAATATTATCCTATCTCCACGATTTATCCTCAACTCAAAAAAATTATTTTCTGTCTTTAATTTTTTTATTCTATTCCCGTGACGTAAATTTTGATGATCTTTTGCATCTAATATCTCATATCCTTTCTCAAATAAAAATAATTCAAACTCCTCTTTATCTAATCTTTTGGCAAAATAAGATTTAAAAAAACTATCTACTATAAATACTTTTTTATTTTTATCTAAATTTTTAAATCTCCCACTAGAAGTTTTTTTTGATTTTTCAACTTTTTTATTTATTTTTTCCTTAGAATCATTAATAAATATATCTAAATGAGATTCAAAAACATCCATATCTATCTTCATTTTTTCTTGAAAGGGTTTCTCTTTTTTTTCTTCTATCATTGCAGTAGATAATTTTTTTTCACTTATATCATTAGATTGACAATTTATTATAAGTTCTAATATCTCATCGTCACCAAGTTCAGACAAGATCATCAAAGGTGAAATATTATTATTATCTCTAATATTAAGGCTAGCATTATTTTCTAATAACATCTTGATTATATCTTTATAACCCCAATCAGTTGTCGGTATTAAAGAGGTCCAATCATTTCCCATGTCAAAATCTAATTTTTGATCTAATACAAAATTTTGCGTTTCTTGATTTTCATTTTTAGAAACTATTGCCAGTGCTGTCCTTCCTACTTCATCTTGAATATTGGGATCTGCTTTTGAGTCTAATAACAACTTTACAATCTCTTTTTCTTTATTTTCGCAACCTATTATTAGAGCCGTTCTTCCTATTTTATCTTGCATATCTATATCTAATTTAAAATTTAGCAAAAGCTTTACTACCTCTATATTACCATTTTCTGTAGCTAACATTAGCGGTGTTATTCCATCTATATTTTTAATATCTAAATCTGCTTTTGAATCTAATAACAACTTGATTATTTTTTTATTTTCATTTGCTACAGCTGCAATCAATGCCGTATATTCATTTTCACCTTTTATATTTAAATCTGCTTTTGAATCTAATAATAATTTTACTATTTCTTCCTCTTCATTCTCACAAGCTATGATCAATCCTGTATTTTCATTTCTATTTCTTATATTGGGATTTGCATTAGATTTTAATAATAATTTTACTATCTCTATATCTCCATTCTCACAAGCTATAGTCAATCCTGTTGATTTATTGTTATCCTTTACGTTTAGATTTATTTTAAAATCTAATAATAGCTTCACTATTTCTATATATCCATTAGTAGAAGCTAATATTAAAACTTTAGAATTATCTATACAGTCAGGATCTAGATCAATCTCTTGTTTCATAAGTAATTTAAACATCTCAATATAATCTTTATTTAATAATTCAACCATGACCTCTGTAGGATCTTTCCAAAATTTTAAATCAATATTATTTTTTTCTAACATTATTTTCACTGTTTCTATATTATTTAATTTTATCGCCTTTAATAATTTTTGTCTAAAGTTTTTATTAGTTTTATTCATAAATTATTCTCCTTCTACCGCCTTTCTATATTTTTTATATAACTATTAATTTTTAAACTATTATATCATATTTCTATAAATTATTTGACTTCATTATAAAACTAGTGTACTATCAACCTAGGACACTAATGAAAAGAGGAGGAAAAATGGATTTCAAAAAAAATATCCCTATCTATTTACAAATAATAGATAGATTAAAGCAAGATATATCCCTAAAGATATTAAAACCTGGAGAAAAATTAATGTCTACAAGGGAACTCTCAATAAAATTTAAAGTTAATCCCAACACAGTATCTAGAGTCTATAAGGAGTTAGAGTTAGAAAATATTGTTTTTACTAAAAGGGGGATGGGAACATTTGTTGTAGAAGATGAAACCATATTAAAAAATCTAAAAAAGAAGATGGCTAGTGATATAATAACTAAATTTATTTGTGATATGAAGGATCTCAATATATCACTAGAGGAATCAATAAATATGTTAAAAAAGATTGAGGAGGATCAATGGAAAATTTAATTATAAATAATTTAACTAAGGGTTATTTCAAGAAAAAAGCATTAAATAACTTTTCATATTCATTTAAAAAAGGGATGGTCTATGGGTTGATAGGTCCAAATGGAAGTGGTAAAACAACTCTTATGAAAATCATCTACGGATTGGTTAAACCAACTAAGGGATCTCTATCTTTTAACAACAATAAAATTTCATTTAAAACTAGAAAAAATATTGCTTTTATGCCCACAGAAGACATCTTTATGTCCAATCTTATGCCTTGTGATATTTTAAAATTTTATAACAATAATTTTGAAGATTTTTCCCTAGAAAAAGCATATCAAATCTTGGAAAATATGAAATTACCTCTAAATGAAAAAATAGAAACATTTTCAACAGGAATGAAGATGAGATTAAAAGTTACTCTATGTCTTGCTAGAGATGTAGAATTTTATATGTTTGATGAACCATTAAATGGAATAGATATTATATCAAAAGATCTTATTAAAAATACAATTATTAGTATGACTACAAAAGACAGTACTATCCTTATCTCCTCCCATGCTCTAAATGAAATGGAATTAATTTTAGAACAAGTCTTATTTTTAAATGAGGGGTCCCTCATTAGAGATATCAATCTAGAAGAACTTAGAGATACTGAAAACAAATCTTTAGAATCACTTTATTGGGAGGTATACAATGTTTAATTTAATTCAATTTGAAATATTAAAACGAAAAAAATTATTTATAATATTAGGAACTGTATTTTTATTACTACAATTACATAGAATTTATTCGATCTATACAAATAACAGTAATATTACTAACAATCCTTTTATAGGTTTACAACTACACTTCCTAATATTTTTTATTAGTTATATTGCATTTTTATATTCATCAATTAGTAATTTTTTTAAAGACATGAACTCTACAGATCGTACTATGGTTTTTATGACTCCTAACAGTGGATTTAAAATTATTTCTTCAAAATTTTTAGCTACACTTATCTTGGGACTATGTTTATTTTTATTTACTTTTCTCCTCTCATTTGCAAATTTTTATTATATTTCACCACAAGAGGGAGTAAAATTTATCAATTATTTGCAGAGTGATCTTACTGTTATTAAAAGAATTTTTTTAGGAGTTGTTACATTAGGTAGTTTCTTCTCACTGGTATTTTTAAGTATTGTTATAACTAAGACATTTCTCTCTAAATTAAAATTTAAAACCCTTATAGTTATCGTTGTTATGTCTCTTTTGTCTAAGATCTTTAATCTTATCTTTTGGGATAGTTTAAACGAAATATCTTCTATTGGTACTGCAGTATCTACTATCATAATAATTTTAATAACTACTCTTATGCTTTGGATTAGTGGATGGCTAGTAGACAATAAAACGGATTTTTAAAAGATAAAAAAAGGAAAGATATAAAATCTTTCCTTTTTATTATACTATTTATTTTCCTTCTACCATTCCTATCTTAGTCAAAGCTGAGTTAAGAGCTTTTTGCGTTACCGCAATATCTCTATCCTCTTTTAACTTAGATAATTTTTGTTTTGCTAATTCTGCTTCTTTTCTAGCTAATTCCACATCAATATCCTTGATATTCATAGCTTCATCAGCTAAAACTAAAGTTCTATCTTTGGAGATCTCTAAAAAACCACCTGCTACAAAGAATTTTTCCTCAGTGCCGTTAAATTTTATTTTCATCTCTCCTACAGCTAATTCTGCAACTAAAGGAGCATGTTTTGCTAATATACCCATATCACCCTCTGAAGTTCTCAAAATTACCCTTTCTGCTTCTACTTCTAATACTTTTTTCAGAGGAGTTATAACTTCTAATTTAAAAGTTGCCATATCTTATTCCCCCTTCATTAAGTCTCTTCCCTTTGCAATAGCTTCTTCTATAGTACCTACATATAGGAAAGCTTGCTCAGGTAATTCATCATGCACTCCATCTAAGATCTCTTTAAATCCTTTAATAGTATCTTTTACAGGAACATATTTACCAGACATTCCAGTAAATTGTTCTGCTACAGCAAATGGTTGAGAGAAGAATCTTTCAATTTTTCTAGCTCTACTAACTGCTAATTTATCTTCATCAGATAATTCATCCATTCCTAAGATTGCGATGATATCTTGAAGTTCTTTATATCTTTGTAATACCTCTTGTACATCTCTGGCAGTTTTATAATGTTCATGTCCTACAATTTGTGGATCAAGAACTCTAGATGTAGAATCTAGTGGATCTACTGCTGGATAGATTCCTAATGATGCAATCCTTCTAGATAAAACTGTCGTTGCATCTAGATGGGCAAATGTTGTTGCTGGAGCCGGGTCAGTAAGGTCATCGGCAGGTACATATACTGCTTGAACCGAAGTAATAGATCCAGTTTTTGTAGATGTGATTCTCTCTTGAAGAGTTCCCATCTCACTTGCTAAGTTTGGTTGGTATCCAACGGCAGAAGGCATTCTTCCTAATAACGCTGATACCTCTGATCCTGCTTGAGTAAATCTAAAGATATTATCAATAAAGAATAATACATCTTGACCTTCCTTATCTCTAAAATGTTCAGCTACTGTAAGACCAGTTAATGCAACCCTTTGTCTTGCACCAGGTGGTTCATTCATTTGACCATAAACTAATGAAGTTTTATCTAAAACTCCCGATTCAGTCATCTCATCAAATAAGTCTCTTCCTTCCCTTGTTCTTTCTCCTACTCCTGCGAATACAGAAAGTCCTCCATGTCCCTTAGCAATATTATTGATAAGTTCCATGATAAGTACAGTTTTTCCTACTCCTGCTCCTCCGAATAAACCAATTTTTCCACCTTTTAAATATGGTGCTAATAAGTCTACTACTTTGATTCCAGTTTCAAGAATTTCTACTCCTGTTCCTTGCTCTTCAAAACTTGGTGCGTCTCTATGTATAGGAGCAGTCTCTTCAGAATTTACTTCTCCTGCTTCATCGATTGGTTCACCTAATACATTTAAAATTCTACCTAATACTGCTCTTCCTACTGGAATAGTTATAGCTGCTCCAGTATCTGTTACTTTCATTCCCCTTTGTAA
>AYRG01000237.1_pt1 | contig 10502 bp, 8 predicted proteins | sample 183771 | NCBI WGS metagenome assembly AYRG01 (sample SAMN02391472, study PRJNA226580) | bioreactor metagenome | isolation source: day 33 sample from continuous culture bioreactor with low C:N ratio... | place: Germany: Bremen
TCATAGCCTTTTATACCTCTAGGATATCCAAGTCCATCCCATCTTTCATGGTGACTTAAAACAATATTTGCTATATTACTCATATTTTGATTAGAGTTTAAGATTCTAAACCCAATTTCAGAATGTTTTTTTATAATGCTATATTCTTCATTTGTTAGTTTACCTTTTTTTAAAAGAATTTCAATTGGAATCATTATTTTTCCAATATCATGTAGAAGTCCTGCTGTTTTTATCTCAGAAACATCTTGTCTATTCATCTTACAAGCTAGAGCTATCTTCTCACTGATTTTAGAAACAGTTCTAGAATGTATCTCAGAACTTTTATCTTTTTCATGTAATGCATTTAAGATAGCTTCTATAGCTCCACTTCTCATAGAGGGGATCACTAATAATTTTTCTCGATACATTAGATCTTCAGCAGTTTTATAAATTTTACAGATATCTTCATCTATATTATTTTTAGTTTTAAATCCAAAGGATATAGAAAGTTTTATAGAATTAACATTAATTTTTTTCATTTGTTCATTTATTTCATCTATAATTTTTTCAGTAGTCGATTCATTGGTATTAGGCATAATAATAACAAACTCATCTCCACCAGTTCTAGCAATTAGATCGGTTTTTCTACAAGAATTTGAGATAATATTTGCAGTAGAGATAAGAACTCTATCTCCTTCCCCGTGGCCAAAAGCATCATTTATTAATTTTAATCCATTTATATCAGAGACAACAATTGTCAACGGATAGTTTTTAGGGATATCTAACTTATTTAGGTTGTTTTCATAATACCTTCTGTTATATAGGTTTGTTAAAGGATCATGGAAATTAAAATACTCTATTATTTTAAATGAATCTAGGATCTTAGTTTGCATTTGATTGACACTATTAAAAAGTGCACCAATCTCATTTTTTCTTTGGATCATTTTAGGATCTAATGAGGTTTCCATACCATCTTTATCTTTCATATTTTTAAAGTGTGTTGTTAATATATATATTGGTTTTAAAAAGATTCCAGTTGCCATATGGATAATAATTATTATAGCAATAATTATTATTACTCCATATATCCAAATAGAAGCTATTAATTCAATCATATTAGATCTAATATCTTCAACTGAATAACTTTGGACAATAAACCAATTACTTTTTTCATTTAATAATTTTGTATATACCTTTGAATTAAGTTTAAAAAAAATCTTATCATTTGAAAGAAAATCAATTATTTCTTTGTTTATAGTTGTTTCTCCAAGATTATTGAGATTAGAAAATATATATTTCCCATCTTTATTTATTATAGATGAACTATATTGTTTATCCATTTTAAATTCATTTATTACTGAGATAAATTGATCTACAAAGATATCTATTGACACGACACAAATCAGTTGATTATCGCTTGTATAGATTGCTCTTGAACCTGAAAGAATTGTTTTATTGTTTTTAAAATCTACTCTATCAGCATATGGTAGAGACCAATAAGTTTTTCCTTTATTTTTAACTGCACCTATATACCATTCCCTAGTAGTACAGTCAAAATCAGAATCTATATTGTTTATAAGAAGTGAATTTTCACCTGAATCATTTCCAAATAGAACTTTTTTAGGAGTTCCAAGATATATTGTTTTTATATTTTCATTTTCTTCAAAATCAGTTATCAAGTCTTTTAAATTTTTAAAATCATCTATATATTTTTTATTATTTAAATCAGATAGATTAGTATAAAAACTTTTGATCTCTTCTTGTGTCATGGTTTTATTTATAAAGTGAAAATCTTCTAATACCTCTTGTTTTTCAATTACATTTAAGATTATATCGTAATTATATAGATATTCATTTAAAGAATTATTTAATGATTTAGTTTGATGAATGATCTTTGATCTATGAAAATTTTTAAAAGTATCTTTAAATTTATTAAAAAATAATATATTTGTTAGGATAATAGGTATCAATATACTAAAAAATATAATAATAGATAATAATTTTTTTATCGAAATATTTTTAAAATATCCCATAGTATCTCCTCCTAAATAAACTTAATAGATGTTAACTTATTTAATTTTGATTATTAAATAATATAGTAATTATATATTACTACAAGAAGGCTTATATTCCAATCAATTATAGTAAAAAATAAAAAATAATTTTTAAATTTTAAAGGAATTTTTAAATTTTAGAGAATAAGTAATAAGTAAATTTATTTTAGGAGGTAAGTTATGGATTATGTAGATTATGTCTCAGGACTTTTTATTAATTATGGATTGAAACTTCTCTATGCAATATTAATATGGGTTGTAGGAAAATTTATTGTAGGAAAATTAATGTTTATAATAGATAAAAAAATGGATACTATAAAAACAGATATAACTTTAAGGAAATTTTTGCATTCGATAATTAATACAATGCTTTATACTTTCTTATTTATCGTCATTATCTCTACTTTAGGGATACAAACAGCTTCATTTGTAGCAGTATTAGGTGCAGCTTCTTTAGCAATTGGATTTGCACTTCAAGGTAGTTTGTCAAACTTTGCTGGTGGAGTATTAATTATACTTTTTAAACCATACAAGATTGGAGATTATATAGGTGCTGCTGGAGTTGCTGGAACAGTTGTAGAGATACAGATCTTTGCTACTCTTTTGAATACTCCAGATAATAAAAGGATAGTTGTTCCAAATGGTAAATTATCTAACGATACTATTATTAATTATTCTAAAAATCCAACTAGAAGGGTAGATATTACTTTTGGAGTAGGATATGATGATGATTTAGATAAAGCTAAAGCTGTTCTTGTTGAGATTGCAAGATCTCAAGAAAAAATTCTAAAAAATCCAGATATTTTTGTTGAAATAATAGAATATGGAGATTCTTCAGTTAATATAGTATATAGAGTTTGGTGTAATGCAGCTGATTATTGGAATGTTTATTTCCACTCTATGAAGATGGCTAAGATCGAATTTGATAAGGCTAATATATCTATTCCATATCCACAAATGGATATACATATGGAAAAATAATAGAAAAATAATAGAAAAACAGATAGAAAAAGAGAAAAAATAAAAAAAAAGAAGTAGTTTTTGTATATTTTACAGAAACTGCTTTTTTAATGGATAAATATTTAAATTTGTCTCTCTTATTCTTCCTCTAAGACCCCTCTAAAAAGTTTCCCTTGTGTTTACACATTATGAAGAGTTAACACCCTAGAATCGAGTGTTCAAACCATTGGTAATACTGGGATTGAGAGGAGATATAAGAAAAAATCTAAAAATAAGCCATAAGGGTAGGATAGGGAGCTTTGAGGCCAGTAAAATGGACCTTATTTTATTCGTAAATTACAGTAATTAAAGAAACCTCCTATAACTAGATCTTCTAGATATAGGAGGAGTTTTAATTACTGATTAGTTAATGAAATTTGTCCATATATTATTTTTGTTTCTCCATCTTTTATATATTCAAAAGCAACTTTCAAATTATTAGAAGAGTTTCCACCTGTCTTTTGTCTGTAAGAAGTAGTAGACATTGCTTCTCCATTAGAAGTAACAGTTCCTTCTCCACTATTAACTAAGACATCATCAATATAAACAAAGTAATTTCCTGTTAATTCTGCATCTTCAACAAAATTTGATAACCAACCAATATTAGGTTTTATATCTACTACATATTCTCCTGTACTACTATTAGGATCAATATAAACATCTCCTGATCCTCCTACAAAATTACTAACTCCTTCTAAAGCTTCAGAACTTATATCATCCCAATCAGTTCCACTGTTATCTTCAGTAGCTTCATCATCTGTATCATTGTCTTCTACAGTTCCTTCATCATCTACAATTTCTTCATCTTCGCCGTTCCATATCTCATACTCACTATCTTTTGTGTATGCACCATTGGGAAGATTTGCAAAGATCTCTCCAGTACTTCTTATATAATACCAACCACCATCATCGCTTCTAGTTTCAACAACCTTTGAAGTAGCTTTATGGCTTACTTTAGATCTATCTGTAAATCCAGGAGTAGGTTCAATACTATAGGCACTCAATAAGTTTGTATTTGTTTCATCATATAAATTTGGAAATTCATCTAATAAAGTTTTATCTAAAGATAATCTAGATCTTATTACTCCTAAATTATGCTGCACCTTAGCTACTGTAGCTTTTCTTATTTCTTTTATTAATTTTGGTGCAACAGTTCCTGCTAAAATACCAATTATTGCTATTACTATTAATAATTCTATTATTGTAAATCCTTTTTTTAAATTTTTCAAATTATCCCTCCTTGTTGGAATTATATTATATCAAAGATAATATAAACATAAAAGTAAAAATAAATAAATTTATATTAAAAAAATAAAGAATAAAAAAAATTCCTCTATAAACTAAATATAGAGGAATTAAAAATTAATTTAATTAATTCTTTGAAGTTTTCCAAGGTGAAGGATCATTATCCTTCATACAGTAAACAGTAATACCATTTTCCATATGGTTATTTATACACTCACAACATTTGCCATGATGAACACATTCAACATTAGGACAAGTACAATTTTTGTTATTACAATTCATATTTTTTCATGATAAGTTATTAGAATACTTATCATATCCTCCTTTTATATTTTTAAAATAATTTAAAGATATCTCTATCTTAATAAAGGTTATCATAAGAATTTTAGGAGGACTGTGACTACTATCACGTTAATTTTATATTTTTTTTTGCATATAGAGGGTGTTTGGAAAAAAACCAAGTTTTTTATAAAATCCTATAGCAACGTTATTTTCTTGTGATACTGTTACTCCTATCTCTTGGCACTTTCTTCCTTCCATCCACTTTAAGTGTTTTTCAACAAGTTTTTTTCCAAGGCCTTTTCCCCTTTGTGTTCTATCTATATGAAGGGTTCCAAGTTCCCCTTTGAAACCATCATCAATTATAGAGATACAATACCCTATATATTTATCTTTATTCTTGACTATACTTATTTTTATCTTATCTTTCGGATAATTACTAAAATTTTTTATTCTTTCATCAAAATTAATTGAACTATATAACTCTTTAAAATATTCTGAGCTATCCTCATGATACTTCCTATTTTTTTCCCAAAGATCTCTAATTATCTCAATCTCATCATAAGAGATATCAAAAATTTCATTCATAACTATCCTCTCCTTTTAATTTTTTATTAATTATATTATCTTTTCTAAAAAAAATTATATCATAGAAACTATACTTAAAATAAAATAGAATACCTACAATAAATTAATTTTTTTAATATTGAATATGCTATAATTTTATTATTATAAAATATTTAAATTACTAGAGGTGAATAATGGAGAATCAAGCAGTATTTACAGGATATAAACAACCAATCCTGCCTAAATTAAAACTCTGCATAAAGAAAGCTAAAAAAATATATTTTATAGTTTCTTTTATCAGAGATAGTGGGATGAAACTTCTAATAAAAACAATTAAACAAGCATCATTAGAAGGTAAAGAGATTAAGATAATTACTAGTAACTATCTCAATATAACCGAGCCTAATGCTTTATATAGACTCTATGAAATTTTTGAGAAAGATAAAAATATTAGAATATTTAATAATCCAAAGATATCTTTTCATCCTAAAACATATATCTTTGAATATGAAAATGGTGATGGGGAAGTCTTAGTTGGTTCATCTAATATATCATATTCTGCTCTTATGAGTGGAATAGAGTGGAACTACGCTTTTAAAAAAAGCTCTCATGAAATGGAATATCTACAATTCTTAAATGAATTTGAAGAGTTATATGAAAAAAATAGTGTAGCTCTTACCATTGAATGGTTAAGAAAATATGAGCAGACATATAAAAAAAATGAAGATATAATAGATGAAATTTCTCCAGAGTTAGACTTAGAACCGATAAAATTTCAGATACCAGCTCTCTATGAACTTTCAAAGACTAGGGAGGAAGGTCATACAAAAGCTATGGTCACTGTTGCTACTGGGTTAGGGAAAACTTATTTAGGAGCTTTTGATTCACTAGAATATAAAAAAATATTATTTGTAGCTCATAATATAGAAATTTTAGAACAGGCTAAAATTTCATTTTTAAGTGTACATAAAGATAAGACTGCTGAATTTTTTATAGGAGATAAGAAATCAATAGATGGAGATATTATTTTTGCAAGTATTCAAACTTTAGGAAAGAAAAAATATTTAAATGATGGGTATTTTTCTAGAGATCATTTTGATTATATTATAATAGATGAGTTTCACCATGCAGATGCTCCTACTTATAGAAGACTGATAGATTATTTTAAACCTAAATTTTTACTAGGTTTAACTGCTACTCCTGATCGATCAGATAATGGAGATATATACGAGATCTGTGACTATAACATTGCCTATGAATGTAATTTTAGAACTGGAATAAATAATGGGTGGCTAGTTCCATTTGAGTATTATGGGATCTATGATGATGTGGATTATAGTTCTATCCCTTGGAGAAGTGGAAAATATGATTTGGAAGCTTTAGAAAATAAGTTGATGATTGAAGATAGAAGTGCTGAGATATTAAAAAAATATAAAACTTATTCTAAAAATAAGACTATTGGGTTTTGTGCCAGTGTAAAACATGCTAAATATATGGAAAAATATTTTTTGAAAAATAAGATAAGGTGTTCAACAATCTTGGGGGAAACTTCTAAAAATGAAAGAGTTCAAATAATTAAAGATTTTAGAAATGGAGATTTAAAATTAATTTTTGTAGTAGATGTATTCAATGAAGGAGTAGACATTCCAGATATAGAAACTGTTATGTTTTTAAGACCTACGACTTCCTATACAATATTTATTCAACAGCTAGGTAGAGGTCTTAGAACCAATGAGGGAAAGAATAAATTAAGAGTCTTAGACTTTGTGGGAAATTATAAGGGAAGCCGTTGGAAACCTTTATTTTTGACAGGAAACTATAATCCAAAAAATCCCAAGCAAAAACCAACTTCTGCAATTGATATGGATCTACCTCAGGGTTGTCATGCAAATTTTGATTTAAAACTGATTGATTATCTAGAAAAAGAAAAAGTTAGAAAAGAACCACTAAAAAATAAGTTAATTTATGAATTTATTAGAGTAGAAACTGAGCTGAATAGAGTTCCCTCTATGATGGATATAGAAGTACATGGAAAGTATCCTGTAGAGATCTATGTTAAAACTTTTAAGTCTTGGTTAGAATTTTTAATAGAAATAAAAAGGGCTAGTGCTAGTGATTTAAAAATTTGGGAAGATGATACAGTTAGAGAATTTTTTATATTTTTAGAAAAAACTCTTATGAGTAAATCTTACAAGATACCAACATTATTAAGTTTTATTAAAGAAGATCAAGTGATAGATGAAGTTTCTTCAATAACTATTGGAGAAAATTCTTCAGAATTTTATTCTCATAAATTACACAAAAAAGATTTAAACAATAAAAAACATAAAAATTTGGAAACTTGGAAGGCTAAGGATTTTGAAAAATTAGCAGTGGAAAATCCTATTAAATTTTTATCTAAGAGTAGTAATCAATTTTTTGATTATGATAAAGATAAAAAAATATTTTATCTTAATAAAAAAATCTCTGAAATGCTAAGCTCAGATAAAGAAATTATTGAAAAAATGAAGGATAGGTTAGAATATAGAAAAGTGAGTTATTTTAAACGAAAGTATGGGGAGGATTAATGTCAGTAGAATTTTATAATGAAAATGCAGTAGGATTTTTTGAAAATACTGTAGATGCAGATATGGGTAAAACTTATGAAATATTCAATAGTTATTTAAAAAAGGGAGCTACAATTTTAGATTTAGGATGTGGTAGTGGAAGAGATTCACATCATTTTTCTAACTATGGTTATGAAGTTATATCAGCTGATTATTCAGATGAGATGGTGAAGATGGCAGGAGATTTTTTAAATAAAGAAGTTATTAAATTAGATATGCGTCAGATGGATTTCAATAATAAATTTGATGGGATTTGGGCTTGTGCTTCAATTCTTCATATAAAGAAAGATGAGATAGTAAAAGTCTTAGAAAAATCATATACTGCTCTCAAAGAGGGTGGAATTATATATATGAGTTTTAAATATGGAGAAGGAGAAGTTCAAAAAGGAGGAAGACATTTTTCTAACTACAAAGAAGATACTTTTACAAAACTTTTGGATTCTTTAGATCTTTTTGAAATTGAGAAATTTTGGAAAACAGAAGATGTAAGACCAGATAGAAAAAATGAGTTTTGGCTCAATGTGATAGTTAAAAAAAAGTAGCCTTTTGGCTACTTATTTTAATTTAGACTTAAAATAATTAGTTGATATTACTTTAATTATCTTAATATTATTTAGTTATAAATTATTAATAATAATTTATTCTGTTTTCTGTTTTTTCACAGAATTTATTTATAAAGTTTCTATTATGTCTTATTTGTTCATTTTGTTTTAAAAATAATTCAAATATTTCTTTTTGAACATATACTTTAGAATCATTAGATTTTTTTAAAGTTTCTGTCTCATTACTAATTTTTTCATAGACAAGGGTTTTTTCACATGATTTTGCTAATTTATTTATAAACTTTAAATTATCCCATAAACTGTCATCCATCTTATCAAAAATTATCTCCATCTTTTTAACACTTATATTCTTTTCATATTTTTGACCAATTGAATTAAGACCATTTTTATGATTACAGACACTATAGCTATATATATCCTCAACAGTTTTCAATTTTTCAACTATCTCAATTAAAAATGTTTGATTTGAAAAAAGTTTCTTATCTACATATTTTAAAATTACTTTAAATAAATTATCATCTATTTGTTTTTTTTCTCCAGATATAGAAATATTTAGATTATCATAGTTTTTATATTTTATTTTCTCTATGATTTCATCTAAAACTACCAACACTTTTTTTTTGGAATTTAACCTCTCTTTGAGACTCTTATTTAATATATTTGTCAAAGTTGTAGACTCGATAGTCTTATATTTTATTTTGGGAGCACGGCTAGTAAATTTTTTTAAAAAATTATTATCTGTTTCAGCTACAACTTTATGCTCTCTGATTTCATTTAAAAGTTTTTCCATTTTTCCTCCATTTTTCTTTTTCATAGCATTTTTTAATTTTTAGAATAAAAAATAAAAATGTTTAAGTATTTTAAGTATATAGTATATAACATATCGGAATAGATTAATAGTCTATTGAGTATAAATAATATAATAAAATAAAAAATAATAAAAAAACACGGTTCTCCGTGTTTAATTAAAAATAGATTTAGAAATTAAGTGGAGCTAATCTATATGTTTCTCTAACTGTAGTACCTTCAAGCACTAATTCTGAGTTTGTAAACTTTACTACTGTTCCTGTTACAATCTTTTCCTTACCTTTAAAACTTTTTACGATGAAGGCATTGTTTTCTTTTTTAAAAGAAATCATATTTTCCATAATTACTTTTGTTCCGTTTACTTCTTTAAATAATAATTTCATTTTTATTCCCCCTAATATTTTATTTATACACATATAATATATTATTTGTTTGATAAAGTCAATAATTATTTATTTTATTTATGATTATATACTGAGTGTATATTATTTATATATGAATTTTGTTAAAATGTGTATCCTAATAACACATTTTATATTGAATGTAAACTTTGTAATCAAAAAATAATGTTGTTTATATATGTATTAAATTTATATTATATAAAAAAAGAATAGTTCATTTTTGATGTGAGATATTTAAGTAATTTAAAAAAATAAAAAAGATGATCTTCTAAATTACAAAGGTCATCTTTTTTTGTTAATTCTATTTTGAATATAAAATTTTATTTTTTCCTGAGGTCTTTGCTTGATACATTAGGTCATCAACTAATTTTATAGCTTCTTTATATGTAAAATTTTTAGCTTCTTCATAATTAAGCTGAGTTAATCCAGCACTGAAAGTAATTTTAAAGTCTCTTTTCTCCCAAAGAGCTGAGTTTAAACTTTTCTTTATTCTTGCTAAGATTCCGTAACTTTTTTTTAATGGTGTATTAGGGAAAATAATTATAAACTCTTCCCCTCCTATTCTTCCAAAAAGATCGGTTTCTCTAATATTTTTAGTAATTATATTTGAAAATTTAATAAGAACTTCGTCACCAAAAAGATGACCAAAACTATCATTTACTTTTTTAAAATCATCTATATCAAGGAGAGCCATAGAAAAACAATAATTGTTATAAGCTGTTAAAAATATTTCATTTTTAATTTGGTCAATTATATATTTTCTGTTATATATTTTTGTAAGTTCATCTTTTAAGGATATCTCAATAAGATTTTTTTCTAAATTTTTCCTCTCAGTTATGTCTCGCATAAATACTATGAATCTTTTTTCTCCATCTATATAAATAAATTTTGAATTTACTTCTACATAAAAAAGAGTTCCATCTTTTTTTTTGTTTATTCTTTCTATAAAATCCTTATCTGTAGCCATATCATCAGGAATTATTTTTGGAAAAGTATGAATAA
>AYRG01000246.1_pt1 | contig 10184 bp, 6 predicted proteins | sample 183771 | NCBI WGS metagenome assembly AYRG01 (sample SAMN02391472, study PRJNA226580) | bioreactor metagenome | isolation source: day 33 sample from continuous culture bioreactor with low C:N ratio... | place: Germany: Bremen
TAATTTTCTTATAACTTTTCTAGAAAGTTGTAGGAGTTTTAAATAGAGAAAGGAGTTAGGCAGATTGCTTAACTCCTTTTTTATATACTTCTTTGACTTCTTTTTTTTATAGGAGTATAATCGTTAGTGAAATAAAGAAGTCTAGGAGGGAAAATGGATAATCAAAAAATACTAGTTTTTGACTCGTCAATTTTATTAGGTATGTATGAATATTCACACGATGTTGTAAAAAATATACTTGAAAAATTAGAAGAAGTAGAAGATCAAATATGGATACCACACCAAACATATAAAGAATTTAAAAAAAATATAGAAAAGAAAAAAATGAAAGAACAAGCCATAAGTCAATATGGAAAAGCAGTAGAAAATTTAAAAAATATACTTAAAAAAAAAGAAAATAACTTAGGAGTACAAATAAAAGACTATAAAAAAAGATGTTTTCCTGAAATAAGAGATTTTGAAGATCTTATAAAAGAAAATTTTGAAAAAAATAACTTTTTAATTGAAAACTATGAAAAAGTCTTGAAAGTTCATTTTCAAGAAAATAAAGAATTGCATAAAACAGATCCAATAAATTTATTGTTAGATAAACTAAGTGATAAAGGTCAAGTCGGAAAAGACTATAGTATAACAGAACTTTTTTTAATTTATGAAGAAGCAGAAAAAAGATATACTTATAAATTACCCCCTGGATACATGGATGATAAAAGATACAATACTAAGAATGGAAAAGAATCTCCAGATAAATTTGGTGATTATTTAATTTGGAAGCAAATGATCAAAAAATCTTTGGAAGATGAAAAAAGTATTTTGTTTATTACGAATGATCAAAAAGAAGATTGGTTAGAGGGTAAAGAACTTAGAAAAGATTTAATAGAAGAGTTTAGAGAACACACAAATTCACAAGAGATAAATAGGTTAAGTTTTGAAGAATTAATTAATGATGAGTTGAATATAAGATTAGATCCTTTGTTGAAATTAGAATTATTTTCTCAGGATTATATAGATAAATCAGAAATTGAATCTGAAATAGAGATGTTCTTGAGCGATAATAGGGATATAAGAGATTATTTAAATAAACAGATTAGAGGTGAAGAGTTTGAGATAGAAGAAGTAGAGCTAGTTAAACTTATTGATCTAAGTTTAAGTGATGCTGTTTGTTTAGAAAAAGCTGATGAGTATATAGTTTACAAATTATTAGGCGATTCTAAGCTTTTTTGTAGAATTAATGATTTCTATGAAGTAGAAATAGATGTTGAGTTTGAAATAATGTTAACCTATGAATTATTAAAAGAAGACTATGTAGAAGAATTTTCCTTAGATTTACAGGAAATAAACTATGAGGAAGTAAATTTTGGTAATATTAAAGAGAAAGAATATAAAGACATTTGTCCTATTTGTAAGATACGGGAAGGAGAGCATTATCATTATGATACAGGTGGGTATGTATGTGATAATTGTTCAACTAGTTTAATATGTTGTACTCATTGTGGAAGATTTTTTGATGAAGATAGCCCTGAATTGTTTGGGGTTACTTGCAAAGACTGTCTTGAATATTTAGATTAACTTAAGGAGAATAAATGGTAAATATAGCTGAAATTTTAGAAGCGATAGCTTGGCCAATAACTTCAATAATAATAGTTTTTTCTTTAAAAAAGCCAATATTTGAATTATTGATTCAGGCTAAAAAATTTAAGTATAAAGATTTTGAGATGGAGTTTGATAAAGAACTAAGTTCTCTGAATATGAGGGTAAAAGAAAAGAAGAAGAAAATAAAAAAGCCAGAAGGATTTAAAAATAAGTATTTTAACCGTGAATTTGATAGAATTCCATTAAGAGGAAAGATTATAGAAGCATGGTTAAATTTAGAAACTGCAATTATGTCTTCAGTTACAAATTTTGAATTAGCTCCGAAAAATAAAGAAGTAAATTTTCAAGAGGCTTTAAAAATTCTTAATACACATGGAATATTAGATAAAGAAAATTTAAAAATTATAAAAGAGTTAAGAACTTTAAGGAATCGTATAGTTCATTTAATAGAGTTAAATTTGACAGAGGATGAAGCAGAAAAATTTATAGAAACAATGAGAGATCAAGTTGATATAGTTTTATCAAACGTATGGAATAAATACGGAGGTTGTAGTAACTAAATAGTTACTGTCATGGATTAAGTAAGTGACGCATCACTTCCACCAAAAATTCATGACTAAAAATATTTAGTCTTTAACATAAGTAAGAGGGCAACCCTTTTGGGTCACCCTCTTTTTAATTAATTCATATTAAAAAAATTCTTCCATATTTGCCTTCTAAGGTGCTACTAAAAAGTTCTCCTTGTATTTATACCCTTAGAAGGGATCTACCCCCTAGAATAAAGCCTTCTACCCATTGGTACTATTGGGATTGAAAGGCAAAAAATCAAAAAGGATTAAAAGTAGCCTTAGTAGTATCAGGAATAGCCTTAAGGGGTCACTCAGTAGCCTTATTTTACCCTAAAATTACAGTAATTTAAAAAAAATTCTAGTCGTGAGTTAGGTTGAGTGTACTTCATTTCCACCAAAAATAATTTTCTTATAACTTTTCTATAAATTTGTAGGAGTTTTAAATAGAGAAAGGAGTTAGGCTATTGTCTAACTCCTTTTTTAGTTTATAATATAATAATTATAACTGATTTATTCAAAAGAAAGGGTATACTTTAAATAAAAGGAGTGATACTAAATGCGAATAGTGTATAAACAATGTCCTAGATGTGGGTCAAAGGATACAGTAAAAATAGTTTATGGAATGCCTACTGAAGAATTATTTAACACAGATAAATATTGGATTGGAGGTTGCTGCATAGAGATAGGGGACGATGGTGAAAAAATAAGCCCTGATTACCACTGCAAAGCCTGTGGACATGAGTGGAATAAAAAACAAGCAATACATGATTGGTATAGTAGTATAGAATCTTTGACAGTCTCAATTGCAAGTTTTGGTGGAATAAATGGAAAAATAATTATTGATTTTAAAAATTTCAATATCCAATGGGAACCTATATTATATATGAAAGATTTCGTAGATAAAAAAAATCTTAACAAATATGAAATTGAGACTATATTAAATACATTAATTGATTCTGATTTTTTAAATTGGAAGGCAAAATATGGTGATGAAAATATTATAGATGGAATGCAATGTGAAATAGAATATATCATTAAACAAAAAAAGAAAAAAATATCTTGTCTAAACAAGTTTCCAGATAAATGGATTGGGTTTTATGACATTTTGAAATCTTTCATAGGAGAGGAAGTTATATAAGTTTTAAATAGAGAAAGGAGTTAGGCAATAGTCTAACTCCTTTTTATGTACTTTTTTGACTTCTCTTTTTAAGAATAGTATAATCAAATTATAGATTAATTTTAAATCTTTTAATATAAATGGTTTATAGGGGGATTAATGGAAATACTCGATAATAAAACACATGGAAATGTAGGAGATAAATTAAAAGAGGATATAAAAACAGGGACTAAACTATCAATAATATCAGCTTATTTTACAATATATGCATATGAATCACTTCGAAAAGAATTGAATAAAATAGATGATTTGAGATTGCTATTTTCAGAGCCTACATTTGTTAATGAAAAGAAAGATATAAGAAGAGAGTTTAAGTTAAATGGGAGTTTTGAAAAGGGAATAGCAGGAGATAGATATGAAATAAAACTCAAAGGAGAGTTAAAGCAATCTGAAATAGCAAGAGAATGTGCTGACTGGATAAAGAAAAAAGTGGAAGTAAGAGCCTATGATGAGGAATATCCTATACCTCAAAAAATGTTTATTATGAAAAATAAAAATCAAGAGAACTCATATGTAGCCGGTAGTTCTGATTTTACTTCAAGTGGATTAGGATTTGTATCATCTACTAAACCTGAGGTAAATCAGTACATGAAAAATGATATGTTTACTGAACAAATGCTTATGCAATTTGATATGTTTTGGAATGATAAAGAAAAAGTAAAAGATGTAAAAGAATCTCTTTTAGAAACTTTAGAAGGTGTTTACAAAGAAAATAATGGAGAATTTATATATTACGTCACTTTATATAATATCTTTAAGGAATATCTAGATAATTTAGATGAAGAGGATATAGTAAAAGAAAAAACAGGATTTACAAATACTTTAGTATGGAATAAATTATATAAATTTCAAAAAGATGGAGTATTGGGATCGATAGATAAATTAGAAAAATATAATGGCTGTATTATAGCAGATAGTGTAGGACTCGGAAAAACTTTTGAAGCTTTAGCAGTGATTAAATACTATGAACTTAGAAATCATAAGGTTTTAGTTCTTTGTCCTAAAAAATTGAGAGATAACTGGTTGATGTATAGAAATAATGATAAGAGAAATTTATTAGTGAATGATAGATTTAGTTATGATGTACTTAATCATACAGATCTTAATCGTGAATCTGGATATTCAGGAGATATTAATTTAAATACTGTTTATTGGGAAAACTATGATCTAATAGTCATTGATGAATCTCATAATTTTAGAAATAATAATCCAAGAAAAGGAAAAATAACTAGATATGAAAAATTACTAGAGACAGTTATAAAAAAAGGAATTAAGACAAAGGTTCTTATGCTTTCAGCTACACCTGTAAATAATAAGATGAATGATTTAAAAAATCAAATAGCATTTGTTACTGAAGGTGTAGATACTGCGTTCAAAGAACATGGAATAAAGAGTATAGAACAAACTCTTAGAAAAGCTCAAATGTCCTTTAATAAATGGAATACCCTTGGAGAAGAAGAAAAACTTTTAGAAAAATTATTAGAATATCTAGAAATAGATTATTTCAAACTTTTAGATATGTTAACTATAGCTAGGTCGAGAAAACACATTGAAAAATATTATAATATGTCAGAAATGGGTAAATTTCCAGAGAGGTTTAAACCTTTAAATATAAAAGCTAACATAGACGTTAAGGATGAATTTATCCCTTTAAAAGAAGTTAATAATTCAATTAGACACTTAAGTTTAGCAATATATTCTCCATTAAAGTATGTTTTACCAAATAAGATTAGATACTATAGTGAAAAATATGATACAAAAACTGGTCATTCTATATTTAAGCAAAGTGATAGAGAAGAAAGTCTAGTTCACCTAATGCGTGTAAATATATTTAAAAGGATGGAAAGTTCAATTCATTCATTTGGAATAACTGTATCTAAGTTATTAAATAAGATAGAATATGCATTACAAAAAATTGAAAATAGAAATTTTGAGATAGAAGATATAAATATCGATGAAGTCGAGATAGATGATCCTAGGTTTGATAGTTTACTTATAGGAAGCAAAAAAGTTAAAGTTTTAATTCAGGATATAGATGTTATAAAATGGAAACAAGAATTAGAAAGTGATAGAGAAATATTAGATGAAATATTAAAGGAAACATACAAAATACAGCCTATTAGAGATCAAAAATTAAAAGAACTAAAAGAACTTATTAGAAAAAAAATAAAAAATCCAATCAATGATGATAATAAAAAGATATTAATATTTACAGCGTTCGCAGATACAGCGAATTATTTATATGATAATTTAAATAAATGGGTAAGAGAAGAATTTAATCTTAGCAGTGCATTAGTTATAGGGAGTGGGACAAATAAAACTACTATGAAAGGGATAAAAGCAGATTTTAATGCTATCCTTACAAATTTTTCTCCAGAGTCAAAAGAAAGAGATAAATTATATCCAGAGTTAACAGATGAGATAGATATTTTGATAGCTACAGACTGTATCTCAGAAGGACAAAATTTACAAGATTGTGATTATCTAATAAATTATGATATCCATTGGAACCCTGTAAGGATCATACAGAGGTTTGGAAGAATAGATAGAATAGGATCTAAAAATAAATATATTCAATTAGTAAATTTTTGGGCAAATATGGAGTTAGATGAATATATTAATTTGGAAGCTAGGGTAAGTGGAAGAATGGTTATGTTAGATATTTCAGCCACTGGTGAAGATAATATTATTGACGACAGTAAAACAGGAATGAATGACTTAGAATATAGAAAATCTCAATTGAAACAGTTACAAGATCAAGTTATAGATTTAGAAGATATCAAAGGTGGAATATCTATTACAGACTTAACATTTAATGATTTTAAGATGGATTTGGTTAACTATATGAAATCAAATAAAAAAATTATTGAAAAAGCTTCTACAGGGATGTATGCAATAGTAAAAAGTAACATATCTGAAGCTGAAGGTGGAGTAATATTTTGTCTCAAGCAAATAAATAAAGATATAAAACCTAGTGAGAATAACACATTAAACCCTTATTTTTTAGTATATATAGATAATATAGGGGATGTAAAATATAACTTTATTCAAAGTAAGAAGATCTTAGATCTATATAAAAAATTATGTAGTGGCTCTAGTGAGTTATATGACACACTGATAGAAGAATTCAATAAGGAAACTAATAATGCATATGATATGACTAAGTATTCTTCTTTACTAGAAAAGGCAGTCGAAAATATAGTTGGAAAAGAAGAAGAAAAAGCTGTAGATAGTTTATTTAGTTTTGGAGCTACAACTTTAAGTAATAATATGGTGAAAAAACTAGATGATTTTGAATTTATTTCATTTTTAATTATAAAATAAATTTAAGGGGGTGATTTATGAAATATTTAAATATAGATAAAAAATACTTAGTTAATAAAATTATAGATAAAGACGTTATTTTGCATAACCTTAAATCAAGTGAATTGACAAAAAAAATTCTAATGGATGAAATAGAAAAAGTAGAACTTGTATATCTAGTAAAATCTAAGGGTTATTACTCATTAAAAGATTATAGTATTAACGAGATTAATTTTATTAAAATTAGACTCTTTAAAAGGGATAATTTTAAACTTGTTTTAAATGAACTTCATAAATTATTTCCCAAGCAGACTTATTTTGAAGTTAGATATAATGAAGAATTTATGATTTCTTTATGTAAAAAATCAATTAAAATGGATAGAGTTAAAATAGATGAAGAACATAAAACAGATTGGTTAGGGATAACTTATTTAGATAGAGTAAATAGTAAACTTCAAATTAAAAATATTGAATTAAAGTCATTAAAAGATATTTATTTGAGTGTTTTAGATAAATTAAAAGAATACAGAAGTATAAGTAATGCAAGCAAAGTTAGTCTGAAAAATATTGATTTACAAGTTGGAAGTTCTTTAAATATATATTTAAAGGAAATAGGACGAATTTCGCTTTTAAATCATTCAGAGGAAATTGAGTTAGCTAAATTATCAGATCAAGGGAATATGAAAGCTAAAAACCAACTTATAGAAGCTAATTTAAGATTAGTAGTAAATATAGCAAAAGAGTATACAAATAGAGGGTTAGATATAGAGGATTTAGTTCAAGAAGGAAATTTAGGACTTATAAAAGCTGTAGAAAAATTTGAGTATTTAAAAGGATATAAATTTTCAACTTATGCAACTTGGTGGATAAAACAACGTATTACAAGGGCTATTGCTGATCAAGGGAAAACTATAAGGATTCCTGTACATATGGTAGAAACTATAAATAAAATAAAAAAAGAAGCTCGAATTTATTTACAAGAAACTGGAAAAGGGGCTACATCAAATATATTAGCTAGTAGATTAGAAATGGAAACTGAAAAAGTAAAGAGTATTTTAGATATGAACCAAGATCCAATTTCATTACAAACTCTCCTAGGGAATCAAGGAGACATTGAATTAGGAAATTTTATAGAAGATAAAAATACACCTAGTCCATATGAAGAAGTCGCAGAAATATTATTAAAAGAACACTTAAATATTATGCTATTTAAACTAAGAGACAGAGAAGAGAAAGTCATAAGATTTAGGTATGGTTTAGATGATGGGTACGCACGAACTTTAGAAGAAATTGGTGTAATATTTAAAGTAACTAGGGAAAGGATTAGACAGATAGAAGTTAAAGCTTTGAAAAGGTTAAAAAAACTAATTAATAATCAGGATAACCTGTATATGGTATCATTTGATAAAAGTCAAAAAAAAAATAATATAAATAAAGAGAGAGTTATCGTCAATTTAAGTTCATTAAAGTCAAAAAAGGAAGGAGAAAAGTCTAAAATGAGTAGAGTAAAGTCATTAGAAAAAAGCTATTTAGAGATATGTCATATGGAAGAATGTAATGAAAAGATAGAGAAGATAATAGAATTTTTGAAAAATCATTCGCTAGACCCTATAGCAGAAGAGTATAGTTATGAATTATATCAAGATTTAATTTTATCATATTTGAATGTGAAAGATGTTTATAATATAAGAAAATATGCAGATGAAGCAATAGAATTATTTAAAGGGAAAGATACTGATGTTTTTAAAGAAGTCTTTAATGATACTTTAGATGAAGATTATTTTAAAGAACTGCATAGAAATGCAGAAAAGTTTATAGAAGATGAAGAAACTGATTTAGCTATAAATATATATAATAAGATGATAGATAAATTTGAATATTATGATTATAGTAATAAATTTAGCGTATATAGAGATTTAGGTGATATTTATAAAGAAATAGATATTGAGAAAGCAATATATTTTTATAAAAAAGCAATGGAAATAGATAAAAGTCATAACATTGTTTTATCTATGACAATTAATAGTATTGTAGAAGAAATCATAAGTAAATCCTATAAAAAAGCTACAGTAAATATGATAAATAAAAAATATACTCTTGCAAAACCTGATTTAGAAGATATTTTAAATAGATTAAATAATTTAGGTAGTTATAACCGTGAATTTTTTGGAGAAAATAAATTGATTTACACAGATGCTTTATTGGATTTAAAAGATGTATCTATCAATATAAAAGATTCTAATAACTATATAAAATTTTATAATAAATCAGTTGAAATATTTGGAAAAGTAGAAGAGATAGAAAAAATAAATAATGAATTTATTGAAGAAACTAGTGATAATAAAAAGATAAATATTCCTGTTTCTAAAGTTATAAAAACAGACTTAGTAGAAGGACAAATAATAATTCCAGTTGAGAAAATTGAAGATGAAAAACAATTTGAAATAGACGATATTGAGGAGGAGGAAGAAGTGAAAAAAATAGTTTTAGAAGTACTTGAAAATATTAGAAAAGAAGATATAGATATTTTTAATTCTTTAAAAGAAAGTCAAGGTGATGCAAGAGAAATTAAAGGTCTAGTAACAGGAATAGAAGGGATGTTAGAAATTAAATTTGGTCAAGTAAGTTTGGATCTTATTCCTGATATAAGGAAAATAAATAATTTAGATAATGTAAATCAAGTTAAAGAAAAAATAATGATAACTAGGTCATTACAAGATGTTGAGAGTTTAATTCACAGTTTTGTATAAATTTATACTAAGTAATGAAGGAGTAAATAGTGATTTATTTTAATTTCCCTAAAGAATGGAAAGTGGATAGTTTTATACCTAAAGAAGTTATATATAGAAATATTGGTGCAGATGAGAAGCTGAAGAAATTATTTGTAGAGAGTATTGAAAGAGTAAAGCTAAAGTATATTTTAAATTATGAAAACACCAACATAGATACCTATATAGAAGGAAGTGAGAGGTATGAAGAAATAAATTTCATAACTATTGAGCTTAGACGTTTTGGTAATGAAGATAAAATAGCTAAGATATTTCATTCTTTTATACCTAAAGCAACTGTATTAGTATTTCAATATGAAAATCAAATTTTATTATCTACAGCTATTAAAACAATAGATAAAAATATAAAGATAGAAAAAATGTATAACACTTCATGGTTTATTATAGAAAATCAACCAGAATTTATTCAAAGTTTGAATATGAAAGGTTATAATTCTATTAATTTAAAGGAATTTTATGATAGTATATTAGACAGAGTAAAAGCATTTAAAATACTTGGTGAAGATTTAGAAGGGAAGAAGTTAGAAACAGAAAAGTTGGATAAATTAATTGGATTAAAAGAAGAATTAGAAGAGATGAAAATTAAAATGAAAAAGGAAAGCCAACTTAATAGAAGAGTAGAATTAAGTTTAGAGTTAAAGAAGAAAGTTTTACAATTAAAAATACTCAATATAAAGTAAAAATAAGAAGGAGGATAAATGCCTATAAAGTGTTTTGCAATGTATAGCTGGGACTCGGACGAGCATCAACTATGGG
>AYRG01000249.1_pt1 | contig 10025 bp, 12 predicted proteins | sample 183771 | NCBI WGS metagenome assembly AYRG01 (sample SAMN02391472, study PRJNA226580) | bioreactor metagenome | isolation source: day 33 sample from continuous culture bioreactor with low C:N ratio... | place: Germany: Bremen
GTTGTAATGTATTGTCTTGGAATGGCTATCTTTACTATGATTATGGGAAATGCTTTTGCAGCTTTTGCAGTTATTACAGCAGGAATAGGAATTCCATTTGTATTTGCTCTAGGAGCAGATCCAGCTATTGCAGGATCTTTAGCACTTACAGCAGGGTATTGTGGAACGTTAATGACTCCAATGGGAGCAAATTTTAATATAGTTCCGGCATCAATTATGGATATGAAAAATAAAAATGGTGTTATACTATCTCAAATACCAGTAGCATTGTCATTATTAGTTGTGCATATTTTACTTATGTATTTTTGGGCATTTTAAGGAGGATAAAAATGAAATTACTTATTACGGGATTTGATCCATTTGGAAATGAAAATATAAATCCAGCTTGGGAGGCTGTAAAACTTTTACCATCAAAGATAGAAAATGTAGAAGTTATTAAACTTCAAATTCCCACAGTTTTCAAAAAATCTATAAACACTATTTTAGAAGGTGCCAAAGAACATAAACCTGATGTTATTATTTGTGTAGGACAAGCAGGTGGAAGGTATGATCTTACAATAGAAAGAGTTGCAATTAACTTAGATGATGCTAGAATAAAAGATAATGAAGATAATCAACCAATAGATGAATCTATCTATACTGATGGACAAGATGCATACTTTACAAGTCTTCCATTAAAAGCTATAGTAAAAGAAATTCAAAATAATAATATACCAGCTTCAATTTCTAATACTGCTGGGACATATGTATGTAATCATGTTATGTATGGAGTACTTTATCATATAGAAAAAGATGTTATAGCAAAAAAAGGTGGATTTATTCATGTTCCTTTTATACCACAACAAGTACTAGATAAAAAAAATATGCCTTCTATGGATTTAAAAACTATAGTAAAAGGATTAGAAGCAGCTATTAAAGCAGTAGGAAAATACGATAACGATATTAAAATAACTGGTGGAACTGAATTTTAATTATTAAATTAAAAAATATGTAGGAGGTCTTTCAAAGATTTCTTACATATTTTTATAAAGGAGTTGATTTATTTTGGATAGCAAAAGAATATTCGTTTACGGTAGCCTTATGAAAGGGTTTTATAACTATGAAAAATTTCTTAAAGGAAAAACTATAAATGAAATTTCAGGAACTTCTATTGAAGGAAAATTATTCCATCTTCCTAAGAAGGGATATCCTGCTGTTATTTCTGGAAAAGATATTATTTCTGGTCAAGTTTTAGACGTTATAGATAATGGTAAAATATTTGAAGAAATTAATCAAATGGAGGGTGTTATATCTCTTAATAACCCTAAAAATGAATACAATATAGAGATAAGAGAAGTCAAATTCTTAGATGGGAGTAGGGAGTACCTCCCTGTGTATATCTATAATTCAATAGAAGATGAAATTGTAAATAATGATTTAGGAATTTATATTTCTTCTGGAGATTGGAAATTATATATGACAGAAAAAAAATAAAGAAATTTTATCAAAATTGAAATCATCAAATAAAAAAGATCATATTTTGTTTTTATTCTTTTATATCTTTATTTTCTTAGCTAAAAAATAATATAATCTTTTAGGTAGGATCTTGACTATTATATATATAATTTTATTAGATAATCCTGGGATATAGAGACCACCTTTTTTATTTAGGGATTTTAATGAAAGTGTGGTTACTTTATCTGGATCCATCCACCTTATAAGACCTCTATTTTTAAAAGTTTTTTCCTTTATATCTAAAGAATTATGAAAATCACTTCTTGTAAACCCAGGACATAAAACCTGAACTCTTATCCCAAAAGATGAGAGTTCAAGATGAAGAGACTCTGTAAATGTTATTATAAAAGATTTTGTAGCACTATAAAGGTGGTTAAAAGAAGTTGGAGAAAAACCTGCAAGGGAGGAAACATTTATAATATTTCCTCTTTTATTATCTATCATATTTTTAGATACTAGGTGAGTAATTTTACAAAATGAAATTATATGTGCTTCTATCATCTCATTTTGTTTTTTATAGGTGTCATCAAAGAACTTTTTTTTATGACCAAATCCAACATTATTTATCAAAAAATCAAAAGGAATCATCTCTATTTTTTTTAGAAAATTATCCACTTCTTGTGGGAGAGTGAAATCAACTAACATCACAGTAACTTTAATATTATATTTTTTACGAAGATCACAGGCCAACTTCTCTATAATCTCGACACGTCTTCCTGTAATATAAAGATTATATTTTTCTTTTCCCAGTCTTCTTGCAAAGGAAGCTCCTATACCGCTAGTAGCTCCAGTTATTAAAGCATTTTTCATTGAATACCTTCCTCATTTTATTTATTTTATTGGTCACTATCTTAATTATATCTGAAATAAAGTTTTATTTTTTTTCAATACTTCTCCTATAATTTTTTAGATTTGAAAGTGATATTATTGTTATAAGTTTTCTCTTAATGAGTATTAATTTATTATCTTGTAATTTTTTTAAGATTTTTGTTACGCCTATCCTAGAAATATTTAATGCGTTTCCAATATTTTCATGGGTATATCCACAAATTTTTATGTCAGTTTTATGATTTGGATTAATAATGATTGCTATTCTAATTAAGAATTCAAGGATTCTTTCTTCATTTATATAAAATTTGTTAAAGCTCATTTGAAAAAGAGCTAAATGATATTTTCTAGACATACTGTGAATAAAATATGAATAATAGAATGGGTTTTTTAGGAGAAATATATCTATTTTTTTCTTACTAATCTTACATAATTTTGAATCAGTAACAAAATAAAGATTATAATTTTCAGAAAGATTAGAAAAAATTTCAAATTCACCTAAAATTTCTCCAGGTTTCAAAGTATAGATTAGTTGTTCATCACCATTTTCTTCACAAAGGAATATTTGGACTTCTCCAGAGACTACAATATATAGTGATTCTATAATATCGAGACAAATAATATCGTTTTTGTGATAAGAATTTATTATCCCATGAGGAACCAAAGTATTTAAAAAAAAGTTTCTCATATCATTTTGTTTATTTAAATCAAAAATTTTGGAATATTCTTTATTCATTAGTTTCTCTCCCTTTATATCATCTTAATAATTTAAAAAATCATATTTAATTATAAAGTATACCTTATTGTATATTATTATTCAATAAATGCTTACAGAATCTTTATTGAAAATAAATTAATAAATGGATATTATTCTCAAATAAAATATAAAAGAAATCATGAGAAAGTTGACAATTAAATGGCATAATAGTATAATATTTTTAATTATAAAGGCGAAGATAAGGAGAGTAACTTCTAATAGATACTAAAGCGAGCTAGTGACGGTGAGAGACTAGTAGTGGAATTAGTTGTGAAGAACACCTTGGAGCTGCTAACCCAAAGGATTTTTATCTTAGTAGGCTTAGACGTATTTGACACGTAACGTCAAAGGGTATCGAGGAACTGCTTGTGTGTGTCTCCGTGCTTACTTTATTTTTTAGGGTTTGTATGAATTTTGACTTCTCACTTTTAGTAGTGGGAAGTTTTTTTATTAGATAGGAGGTTAGAATGGAAATGAAAGATATTATAGCTAAGGTGAACTATTATTCAGCTTTGGCTAAGAAAAAGCAATTGACAGATGAAGAAATAATAGAAAGACAAAAATATAGGACTCTATACTTAGAGCAGTTTAAATCTCAAGTCAAAGGACATTTAGATCAAATCAAAGTTGTAGATAAAAATGGAAAAGAAGTAAAATTAAAACCAAAAAAAAAATTAAATTGAGTTAGGGAGGATTTTATGAAAAAAGCAACGATTAAAGAACTTATTAGAAATGGTGAACAATTTCTAGATCAAGAAGTACAAATTTCTGGATGGGTAAGAAAGATAAGGAGTCAAAAGAGTTTTGGATTTATAGAATTAAATGATGGTTCGTTTTTTACTGGGTTACAAGTAGTTTTTGAAGATGGTTTAGAAAACTTTGATGAGATAAGTAGAGTTTCAATAGCTACATCTATGTATGTAACAGGAACTTTTGTAAAATCAGAGGGGAAAGGTCAAAATTATGAGATTAAGGCAACTTCTGTAGAAATATTTCAAAAAGCAGATCTAGATTATCCGTTACAAAATAAGAGACATACCTTTGAATATTTAAGAACGATAGCACATCTAAGACCTCGAACAAATGCTTTTTCAGCAGTATTTAGAGTAAGATCAATAGTTGCGTATGCTATTCATAAATTTTTCCAAGATCAAGAGTTTGTATATGTACATACTCCAATCATAACTGGAAGTGATGCTGAAGGTGCAGGAGAAATGTTTAGAGTAACTACTTTAGATTTAAATAATATTCCTCAAACAGAAAAAGGAGATATTGATTATAAAGAAGATTTTTTTGCAAAGGAAACTAATTTAACTGTAAGTGGTCAATTAAATGTAGAAACTTATTGTGCTGCATTTAGAAATGTATATACATTTGGACCTACATTTAGAGCAGAATATTCAAATACAACTAGACATGCATCTGAATTTTGGATGATAGAACCAGAGATTGCTTTTGCAGCTTTAGAAGCTAATATGGATCTAGCTGAAGAGATGGTAAAATATATTATTAAATATGTTATGGAAAAAGCTCCTGAAGAGATGGAATTTTTTAATAAATTTGTAGAAAAAGGATTATTTGATAAATTAAATAATGTTTTAGAAAATGATTTTGCTAGAGTTACTTATACTGAAGCCGTGGATATATTATTAAAATCAAAACAAAAATTTGAATTTAAAGTTGAGTGGGGAATTGATCTACAATCGGAACATGAAAGATTTTTAGCAGAAAAACATTTTAAAAGACCAGTTTTTGTAACAGATTATCCAAAAGATATTAAAGCTTTCTATATGAAACTTAATGAAGATGGGAAGACAGTAAGAGCTATGGATCTATTGGCTCCTGGAATTGGAGAAATTATAGGGGGATCTCAAAGAGAAGATAACCTAGAAGAGTTAGAGAGAAGAATGGATGAAATTAATCTTCCAAAGGAAGATTATAAGTTCTATACTGATCTTAGAAAATATGGTTCATTCCCTCATTCAGGTTATGGATTAGGTTTTGAGAGAATACTTATGTATGTTACTGGAATGACAAATATTAGAGACGTAATTTCATTCCCTAGAACTCCTAAGAGTGCAGAATTTTAAGGATTAAAAAATATAGAGGGAGAGAAGTTTGATTATCTTAGATGATCAAACTTTTTTTTAAAGTCTGCAATATATCATTTTATTATTATTTAATTTAGGAGGTTTCAAATGAACATAAGATATGTAAGTGATAAAACACGAACTTTAAGTCTAATACTATGTATTGTTGGTTTTTTTGGACTGGGAGGACTGCATAGATTTTATGTAGGAAAGGTATGGACAGGATTATTATATCTAGCAACAGGAGGATTATTTGGAATAGGAACTATAATTGATTTGATAAAAATATCTACCAATAGTTTTACTGACGCACTAGGATATCCAGTAACTAGAAATTAAAATTTTTATAAAAAATACAGCTTTCTATAGCTATAGAAAGGCTGTATTTTTAATTTTACAATTATAAATTTATAATAAATTTTTATTCTTTTGGAAAAAGTTTTGATTTATAATAGCTATCAGCTAAATAAATTGCTTGAATAGGGTTATGTCCTAAGACTCTATCTTTGACAGCCATAACGGTTATAGGAGCTTTTGAATATTTGATAAAAAGAGAATCATGTCCTACACAAAGTCCAAACATTAGATTAAGATCTGTATTTGCTTTATTTAAAAGTTTAGCTTGACCTATAGGATTGCACATAGCCTCATGTTCGCAGTATGGTCTTACTTGTTCTTCCCTATTAATTCCAATAATAGATTTAGAAATACTTCCACTCTTACATATTACTGATTCTACTTGAAAACCATTTTTACTTAATATATCATGAAGAATCTTAGTTTCTTTTTTAAATCCTATGCAGAATGCTATCCCTATTTTTTTATATTTACATTTTTTAGCAAAATCCATTATCTCTTCTATCCTTGTTTTTTTACAGTAACCTTCTGCTTCTACTAGAGCAGAATTTCTAGCTAGGAGATAATTTTCCTCTTTTTTATATTCTATTTTACTCTCTTCTATTATCTCATCTTTGCAAGGACAATTTTTTGGACCTTTTTCTATCTCTCCTGTTCTACAGACATCCATAGTACAGATTCCACATGTATACATCTTTGTTTTCCTCCTTAAAAAAAGTTATTTTTTAACAACTTATATTCTATGTTCCTTCCAGTAATTTAATTCTTGTAACTTTGCATATAGATCTATATTTTGAACTGCTATATTGTTTGGTATATCTAAATTAATTGGTGCAAAGTTTAAAATTGATTTCACTCCTGCTTTTATTAATAATGTTGTTATTTGTTGGGCTGCTTTTTTAGGTACCGTTAAAATTGCTATATCTATCCTATCTTTTGATTGAAAAAAAAATGGAATTTCTTTGATATCTCTTATCCTGATTCCTTTTATTTCAGTTCCAATTTTAGATTTAGAATTATCGAAGATTCCTATGATATTAAAACTTTCCTTAGTAAATTCAGATTCTTCCACCAATGCTCCACCAAGTCTTCCTATCCCTATAATTATTATATTATTTGTTTTTTGAATACCTAATATTTTTTCTATATTGTTATAAAGATTTCTAATAGAATAACCTTTTCCTTTTGTACCAAATTCACCAAAATAAGATAGATCTTTTCTAATTTGAGTTGCAGTAAAACCTGTTCTAATCTCTAATTCTTTTGAAGATATAAAATCTTCAGGTGATAAATTTTCTAAATGTCTAAGATACTGAGTTAATCTTTCTATTACTTTTGGAGATATTGGACTTCTTTTTTTTTCTATATTCATTCTCTCCTCCTAAACAGTTAAATTTTTATATTAATTCCTGTATAACTATAAGAAATTTTATCTCCCATAGAATTTTTTAATTTTATAAAACCGTCTATACCACTACAATGATTTGTATAAATTTTTTCTATTTTTAATTTTTTTAACTCCTCAATTGTTTTTTGAATTTTATTATTGTTTTCATCCTGAAGAGATTTTTCGTTAAGTTTTATTCCAGTTAGGTGCATTCCTCCTAGAACTAAATTTATATCATTTATTTTTGTATTATCTATAGCTGTTTTTATAATATTTATAATTCCATTATGTGAGCATCCTGTAATAATATTTAATTTATTATTTTTTATTATGGTTAAAAAAAGTTCATCTTGAAATTGATCCATTATAAAATCATCACCTTTTTTAATAAATAAGTTCTGTTTGATCTTTTCAAAATTTGTGTATTCATCTATTTGAGTAATAATTTTTATATTATCATTAAGTATATAATCTTCTTCTAAGAATAAAAATTCATTTGGATAGTTTTTATATTTATCTCTTAATTTAAAACCAATTTCTCTTATATTTCCAGTACTACTTGAATATTTTTGTTGGAGGATATTTTTTTTCACAATTATTTTTGCTGTATGATTAATCTCTAAAAATTTTTCTAGTCCTCCTGTGTGATCATAGTGGCCATGACTTAATATTACAAAATCTATATCTTTTAAATTTTCTTCTAACAATCTTGCATTTTCGAGGATCAATCCAGTTTGTCCTAAATCAAACAATATTTTACAATTTTTCATTTTAATTAAAAATGATAATCCATGTTCCCCTTTTAAGTCTTTATTATAAACTAGATTTTCAACTAAAGTAATTATTTCCATAAAAATATCTCCCTTATCTTTTAAATTTTTTTACAAACTATTTTATAAAAAATTTAACCAATTATTTGTAGTTATTTTAACTTATACTTTCACTATTTATATTTTTCATACATATCAAACTCATTGGTTCAACACCTATTTTATCTGCAATGACATCACATTTAGCCATAAATAACATATAGACATGATTTCTGTCTATCCCACTTAAAGTTTCGTAATTTCCTTGTCCCTTTGCGATTATTATGTCTGATGTGTAAAAAAGTTTTCTGAATTCATCTTTTACGTCTTTGATAACAGTTCCAGGAGCTCCGTCTCCATTGTCTAAAACTTTTGCTACTTCTTCCATTTTAACCATTTTAGCATCTTCTAGGGTTACGTCATTTATAATAGGTTTTCCTCTAACACCATAAAATATATTTAAATTTGGAAAAATATTTTTAATATATTCAATAAATATCTTATCTAGAACTATCTCTCCGCAATTATCTCCTAAATAGAGGAGATTTTTAGATTTCTTTAATTTTTCGTACATTTCAATACTGTTATCTATTTTTAGACTTTTTCTATGAACTTCCTCTAATTTATTTAAAATAAGTTCTTTTGTAATATTATATTCTGTTCCAAAATCTATAATATTTCCTGTAATTGCAAGTTTTAAAGCTGTATTAAAACTATCTGGAGAATCTTTAATTATTTTTTTTAGATCTTCTCTCATCTCTAGTATCTCTTTGTTGTAATGCTTTTTAATTTTCTTATAGGGATCGTTAGTTTCAGTAAATTTACATATTATAGAGTATACTTTTTTTGCTAAATATGGAGGTGTATTTTTATAGTCTTCATCTTTTAATAAATTTAATATCTCTCTAATCATCTCTTCATTTTTTGAATTATCTATATTTAAAAAATTTGTTATTTTTATCCCCTGTTTAATAAGACAAGGGATGCAAGATAAAGTTGTCTGCATTTTAAACCACCTTTTTTCGAAAAATTAGGGCGTAAAAATACGCCCCTAAATTATATTTATTAAATTAAACTTTCTATAAACTTAAAAAATCCAATTTCTCTGAAAAAATCTTGCTCTCCTATAGAAGGAATAGTTTTCTTTACTATTGATCTAACAATTTTTTTAGTAAAAGGAATTTTTAATCCAACTGTAATATTATTTTCTAAGCAATAATTTTCAATCATCTCACTATGATAAGGTGATAAATCAAATTTATTGATAACTACTTGTACCTTAAGATTAAATTTTTTAGTTAATTCATATATTCTTTTTAAATCATGAAGTCCTGAAAAAGTTGATTCAGTAACTATAATAACTTGGCTAGCACCTGTAAGTGAACTTATAACATTACAAGCAATACCAGGGGATCCATCTACTATAATATTTTTTTTATGATTTAAAATTGCTAATGCTTTAGCTTTTTTTCTAACTTCGGCAACTAACTTTCCAGAAGTTTCTTCCCCAGGAATAAGTCTAGCATGAACAAAATCTCCAAAGACTGTATTAGATTCATAAAGTTCTCCAACAACAGCATCTACCATAGATATTGCATTTACAGGGCAAACAAATTCACAGACTCCACATCCTTCACACTTAGATTGACTGAGTACTATATCTTTTGAGATGGCAAAAATTTTACAATGTTTTTCACATAGACCACACTTTATACATTTAGTTTTATCTATAACAGCTTTTTTAAGACCTACAAATTTATGTGTAGACCTTATTTGGGGGTCTAGTAAGATATCTAAATCAGGAGCATCTACATCACAATCAGCAACGACTAAGTTTTTTAAATATGGTATAAGAGAAGCTGTTAAAGTAGTTTTTCCAGTTCCTCCCTTACCAGAGATAACTACGATTTCATTTATATTCATAATAAACTCCTTTTTTCTGTTATATGTTTATAAATATCATTAAAGAAATTTTTATATTCAGGAAGTGAATCACTAAAAATTTTTCCATCTGCATAGAGTTTAGCTATTTTTTTATTAAAAGGAATCTCTCCTAGAATTTCTATATCTTCATCTTTACAATAATCATAGATCTCATTGTCTCCTAATCCTGCTTTATTAATAATTAATCCAAAAGGAATTTTCATTTCAGTAAGCATCTCTACAACCATCTTCATATCACTAACGCCAAATGGTGTAGGTTCAGAAACAATTATAGCATAGTCTACATCTTCTACTGCTGCTACAGTAGCACAAGAAGTTCCAGGAGGAGAATCGATAAAAATAGTTTTTTCGTCTAATTC